>Ga0308166_1001613_pt1 | contig 23389 bp, 18 predicted proteins | sample PhyCR2_2_FD_202137 | JGI IMG/M metagenome (GOLD analysis project Ga0308166, IMG submission 202137) | Phyllosphere microbial communities from UC Gill Tract Community Farm, Albany, California, United States - DLSLCC.R2 | ecosystem: Host-associated > Plants > Phyllosphere > Unclassified | place... | reverse complement strand
ACGTCGACGGCGGCTTCAACACCACCGCGATGGGCAACATCGAAGAGTGATCTTCCTGTAGCCGATAAAAAACCCGCAGGTTCTGGCGGGTTTTTTTATGCCTGCGGAAAAGCTCGCCCAACTACATATGTACCGCCACCCACCGTGCCCTGCCTTTGATACTCGGCGCTCGATGCTTATCAGCCGCCAGGGAGGCGCTGATGGACGACACACCGGTACATGAACAGACATTGATCCAGAACCTCATCGCGGAATTGACTACCGTACCGGTGGTCAGCGCCGCGGGACCGGCGCGTACGCTGGAGGTGCCCCGTCCGTGCCTGCTGCGCGAATGGATGGAGCTTTACTGGACTGCCCTCGAACGCCCCGAATTCCTCGACTGGGCCAGCCGCTTCCATATCGATCTGGATACCTTGCAGATCAAGGGCGATACCCTGCAAGCGCAGATTCCCTCGAACGGCTCCAGCGACGTACGCACCTTTCGGCTGGAAGATGATTCCGGCTGGTGGCAGATGGCGCCGATGCTGCTGTCGATTTCCCAGCGCATTGACCCCGCCGGGTCAGGCCTGCCCTATATCGGCGGCAAGTCCGCCAACCCGCTGTATCGCTTTCCACGGCAAGTGGTGCTGGCGTTCTACGGTTATCCGGAACCGCAAAACCAGATTCAGGCCCGAGTCCTCGTCGCCGAGTTGAAGAAAACCGGTCTGGCCGCCATTGATGAAAACGGCCAGACCACTTCAGCGCTGGTCAAGGAGCGCAACGCGCAACTGGAGGATTTACAGGCCATCGCCGAGCGAATCGACGAGGTGCTGCTGGCGAGCGATCCGTTCGAGCAGCGAGGCTTTCTCGACACGCCGGTAACACTCACTTCGGCTTCCGTTTCCGCTCCCGTCAGAGGGCCTCGCCTCAAACTGGGCGAACTCCTGCGTCGCTACGAGTTTGCTTTGCCAGAGGACGCCGAAGCAGCCAAAGCGCTGGCGCAACGCCTGCAACAACAGCGCTGGCCGCAATTGCCCTACGTCAGCGACTACGTACAGACTGGCGCGCCCATCCGCCGCTATCGCGAAGACTTCGCTGATCTGGAAGACGCTCGGCACATCGTCAAGCGCCTGGAAGCACTGAGCTGGAACAAGCCACCGACGGCCAGGATCGATTACGAGGAATTCAGTGATCCGCATCCGGAGTCTGCACTGGCAGAATGGATCGCAGACGGCCAGAGTGACTTGCAACTACTCAGTTCCAACGCCGATTTTCAGAGCATTCTGCGACAGCGCGGCTTACCCGCAGACAGTCAACTGCTGGTGACTGAATCCGGTCATGTAGGCACTGCCAGTGCGCAAGGCTGGGTCACGTTAACGGCACAGGTAGAAGGCCACGCGGACCTGAAGCTCTATCGCGACAAACTCAAAGTCAAGGCACGCAAAGCTGGCGGCGCCTTGCGCTCCAACGGGCGAGTCACGCTCGCGCAGATGCTGCGATTCTACGAGTTGCCGCTGCCGAGGACTATTCAACAGGCCCTGTCGCTTGCCCACTGGAACAAGATCAATCTGCACATGCGCCCCGGGCACATGAACCACTGGTACCTGCTAGGCCAGCCCGGCACCCGGACCGAGCGATTCAGCGCTGCGCAACGCCAGATCGTCATCGACACCACCCAATCGTTTTTGCCCAAGGACTCGGTACCGTTGATCGACTATCTGAGCGAAGGCGTCGATACCGACTTGCCGCTTGCAACGCTCAAGGCCAAGGCCGACTACCTGATCAGCTGTATCCTGATCACGCCACGCGCGCGCACATTGGGCAATCAACTGCTTGCAAAGCTCGCGCCGCCGGGCCAGAACAAGCGTCTGGTGGCGACCAACCGCGACCGCCTGTTGCTCGCTGCGTTGATTCTCAGTCTGGAGCCGAGCGCCGGCGAGGACCTGAACCGCATCATCGGCCAGCGTCTGGAGGACAGCGATTTCTGGGGCGAGCGTTACGATGAAGTACGACGTTTCATTGACCGGCAACCCGGTCTGGCACCGATCAAAAACAAGACCCTGGCGACCCATCTTCTGCTGTCGGCCATGGCGCCGGAATTCCTCACACGCGATATTCCGGCATTCATCGCTTACATGAGTTGCCTGCGCTGGGTCAGGTTGAAACAGGTCGTGCTTTACATTGAAAGTCGTTTCCCTGGTGTGGCCCGCCTGATGACGTTCGGACAACTCAGTGCCCTGACGAAAGGCCCGGCGCCTGCGGATTTTTACAAGTTTCTGCGCGGTGAAGCCTGCGCCTCGGTGATCGTTGACTGGGCGGTCGCCAGAGGATTGATCCAGCGTAATGCCGAATGCCCGGTCACGGTGTACGACGCCGCGACGCTGAAGCGCGCCGATCGGGTTTTTCGCAGTCACAATCGGTTGATGCGCGGCTTATACCATCGGGCCTTTCTGGCGTCTTTCCCCACGCCTGCAACAATCGCGCAGTCGGATCTGCGCAACGTGTTTGCTGATAATCCGTATCTGGAGGCCAAGGTACTGTCTCGCTCGGAATCACACGGACAAGCTTCTGCGCCGCTTTACTCGCTGAGCCAATTGCACGTGGCCGGCAAGCTCTCAGACGATATGAAGGCCTGGCAATCAAGCAGTGAACAGTTGTCGCTGACCACCATGAACGCGTCCTTTGCCCGATTGAACAACGTCGCGAGCCTGTTCAAAACCGCACTTGAGGCCCGCGTCGTGCAAATGAAAGAGGCCCATATTGCCCTGATCAAGGAGGCGATTTGCCGTCTGCCGCTGGCACAAAGGCTCGATATCGAAGAACACCGGCTGGAATTGCTTGCCCTGCGCTCTGCATCGCCCAGCGCGAGCACATCAGCTGCCGACGCTGCCCCGTTTGCCATCCTCGCGCTGTTGCACGGAACCCCGACCCGAGTATTTGAAATTTTCACCCGCAGAAATGAAGTGGTTTTGCGTCGTGATGTCGACATCGCTGCACTTAAGCCATCGGCCGCGAAAGAACCGGCGAAAGCGCTGCCCTTCGACGCCGAAGCCTACCGGCATGGCACCGAGCCTCGCGCGAACGCTACCTGTAAAGCGTTTATCACTCGCCTCGAAATTCAAGGAGCACCGTTGGAGGAACAAACGCGCACCGCCGTGCCTGACAGCTTTTCCTCCAACAAAGTCAACGCCATCGCCAGCACCGCCGTCCGGCATCTGTTCGACGCCCATGAAGCCCAAGCGCTGCGGGAAGCCCTGATGGCGCCCGCTCTTAGCGAGGTTGAAGCCTGTCATGAGAAATGGCTGGCGTTTTACCAGAAGCTGAGCCCGCCCAAGCGCTGAACCTCCGGGTGCACCATCGAATTCTGTAGGAGTGAGCCTGCTCGCGATAGCGTTCTGTCTGTGACTACGACACTGCCTGAACCACCGCTATCGCGAGCAGGCTCACCCCTACAAAGGATTCGCGCCAGGACTAGCAGCCTTTCAACGCCTGTTTGTGCGCATACATCGCGCCATCCGCATCGGCCAGCAGGCGGTCGACGGTTTCGTGTCGCGTGGGGTCGTATTCGATCTGGCCGACACTGAAGCGAATCGCATAACCGCGGTGCAACGTGGCGTTGCGCTCTTCAAGAATTTCCTTGAGCCGCGCCATGATCCGTGTGGTTTCGACGTGGCTTGAGCCGGTCAGCAACGCGACGAACTCATCGCCGCCCAAGCGCCCGACCACGTCGCTCTCGCGAAAAGCAATGCGCAACACATCGGCGAAGGTTTTCAGCGCACTGTCGCCCTCGGCATGCCCGTACAGATCGTTGATCTGCTTGAAATCGTTGAGGTCGAAAAACAGCAGCGTCGCCGGGCGATTCAGGCGCGCGCAAGCATCCAGTGCATGCTGGGCCAGTTGCTTGAAACCACGGCGATTGGACAACAGCGTCAGCTCATCCATGCTCGCCATCTGCACCGCCATCAACTCCTGCTCGGCCATCTCGGCGAGGTCGCGCAGCAGCGCGCGCTCTTCGTCATCGAGATGGCGAGGCTTGGTATCGATCAGGCACAAGGTGCCCATTTTGTTGCCGTCGGGCACGGTCAGCGGATAACCGGCGTAAAAGCGGATATTCGGTGCGCCGGTGACCAGCGGATTGTCATGGAAGCGCACATCCTCCAGCGCATCGGGGACCAGCATCAGCTCGTTTTGCAAAATTGCATGGCCGCAGAAAGAGACGTCGCGCGACGTCTCGCTGACATCCAGCCCCACACAGGATTTGAACCACTGGCGATCCTTGTCGACCAGCGTGACCAGGGCAATCGGCACGTTGAACAAGCGCTTGGCCAGGCGCGTCAGGCGATCGAAGCGCTCTTCGGGGGCCGAGTCGAGGTTGAGGCCATGCAACGCGTCAATACGTGCAGCTTCGTTGGCAGGTTTTCCGGGCACCAGCATGCGCACACTCCGTAGACAGTCATGCGTTCAGCGTAGCGCTAAATCGCCGAGGCTTCACATTTGCGCCACCGGGCACGGCCCGCCGGCATCGGCCCACAGCTTGAATTCCGCGACGAAAATGTCGTGCGGGACCGGTACCGGCGCGCGCCCTGCCCCGGGATTCCAGCCCCAGAGCACCAGCTTGTCTTCGCTGACGTGTTTTAACAGGGCGGCGAAGTCGCGATCGCCGTTGCTTGCGCGGTCCTTGATCATTGCGCAGAGCTTGTCCGAGGGCAGGCCGATCCAGGCCATTTTGTGCGCCGCTGGCGGCAGGCTCCAGTGCGGCGCACCCGGTGGCGCATGAGGGCCGTAACTGGCCGGCGGATTGTTTTCGGCATGGCAGGTCGCGCAGGGCAGACCGGCGGCGCCCTTGCCGTCCATGCCGCGCACCACATTCATGGCGTGAGGGATGCCGGCGTCGAATTGCAACGGCGAATCGCCGGGAATGTGGCAGTTCTGGCAGCGCGGGCTCTGGAACACTTTCTGCACCGTGCCAAAGGCTTGCAACGCCTGCTGATCCTCAGCAAACAGGTCCGAGGCATAGCCTCCGAGACCGAGCAACACGACGGTGCCCAACACCAGATGTCGTTTCATCTCACACCCCCGACAGTTGCAGTGGCAGTTCGCGCAGGCGTTGCCCGGTCAGGGCAAACACCGCGTTGGCCACGGCCGGCGCGGTCGGCGGTACGCCGGGCTCACCAATGCCGCCGGGTTTTTCGCTGCTGGGGACGATATGCACTTCCACCACCGGCATTTCGTTGAGCCGCAGCACCTGGTAATCGTGATAGTTGGACTGCACGACGCCGCCGTCCTTGACGGTGAGTTTGCTGTGCAACGCCATGCCGAGACCGAAGGTGATGCACGATTCCATCTGCGCGGCGATGCTCTGCGGGTTCACCGCAATGCCGCAGTCGACGGCGCAGACCACTCGATGCACGCGAATCGCCAGATTGTCCTGCGACACCTCGGCAACCTGCGCCACGTAGCTGCCGAACGACTCGTGTACCGCCACGCCGAGGGCATGCCCGTCCGGCAACGGCGCGCCCCAGTTGGCCTTCTCCACTGCGAGATTGAGCACGCCGAGATGGCGCGGGTGCGCCTTGAGCAGCGTGCGTCGGTATTCCACTGGATCCTTGCCCGCCGCCGTCGCCAGTTCATCGATCAGCGATTCCATGACGAACCCGGTATGGGTATGGCCCACCGAACGCAGCCACAGCACGTTGATGCCGGTCTGCGGCGAATGCAGGTCGACCTGATGATGAGGCAGATCCTTGATATACGGACTGTCGGCGACGCCCTCGACCGACGTCGCATCGATGCCGTTCTTGACCATCGCCGCCTCGAGCATCGTCCCGGTCATGATCGACTGCCCGACCAGCACATGCTGCCAACTCACCGGCAGACCATCGGCGCCCAGCCCGACCTGCGCCTTGTGCAGGTACATCGAGCGGTAATAGCCGCCGCGAATGTCATCCTCGCGCGCCCACACGGTTTTCACCGGCAGGCCCGCCGCTTTCGCAACCTGCACGGCTTCGGCGACGAAGTCCGAGGTCGGATTGGCGCGGCGACCGAAACCACCACCGAGGAACTCGGTGTGAATTTCAACCTGCTCGGGTTTGAGCCCGGTGATCTTGCTGGCGACCATTTGGTCCAGCGTCTGAAATTGCGTGCCGGTCCAGATTTCACATTTGCCGGCGCTGATTTTCACCGTGCAGTTGAGCGGTTCCATCGGCGCGTGGGCCAGATACGGCACGCTGTATTCGACCTCGATTTTCTTCGTGGCCTTGGCGAAATTGGCTTTGGCGTCTCCAGCCTGCGTGGCCGAGGTGCCCGGAGTCGCTGCCAGTTTGCGGAAACTCTCCAGCAGTTTTTCACTGCTCATGTCGGCCAGTGGCCCAAGATCCCAGTCAACCTTCAGCGCATCACGGCCCAGCTTCGCCGCCCAGAAATGCTCGGCCACCACCGCTACCCCGCGGGGCACCTGCAGCACTTTGTGCACGCCGGGGATTGCCAGCGCTGCGGCGCCTTCGAAGGATTTCACCGTGGCACCGAACACCGGGGCGCGGGCGACCATCGCGGTCATCAGGCCTTCGAACTGCACGTCCATGCCGAATTTGGCGCGGCCGGTGATCTTTTCCGGGGTGTCGAGGCGCTTGGTCGGTTTGCCGATGACTTTCCAGTCCTTGGCTTCCTTGAAGGTGATGGTTTTCGGATCCGGCACCGGCAGTTGCCCGGCGGCATCGGCCAGTTCGCCGTAGGTCGCGCGTTGGTCCCCGGCGATGACCACGCCGGACTCAGTGCGAATCGTCGACGGCGCGACGTCGAAGCGTTTCGCTGCGGCCTCGACCAGCATCTGCCGGGCCGTCGCCCCGGCCAGTCGGTAGCGGTCGAATTCCATCCAGGTCGAGGTCGAGCCTCCGGTGATCTGCATGCCGCCGAACGCCGGCAAACCATAATCCGCCGCTGAGGCTGGGGAGTGCTCGACGCGGATTTTCGACCAGTCGGCGTCCAGTTCCTCGGCAATCAGCATGGTCAGGCCGGTCCAGATGCCCTGACCCATTTCCGAATGGCCGAGCAGCACGGTGACGCTGTTGTCCGCCGCGATGCGCAGGAACGCATTGGGCGCGAACGTCTTGTTTTCATTCTCGGCCGCGCGGGCGAAGCGATTGGCCCCGGGCACCACAAACGCCACCATCAGGCCGCCACCTAACACGGCGCTGCCCTTGAGAAACCCGCGACGCGATACCGGACTGTTCATCGTCTATCTCCCAGAGATTGAATCAGCCGATGTCGGCGGCGCGTTTGACCGCTGCGCGAATGCGCGGATAGGTGCCGCAGCGGCAGATATTGCCGGAGAGCGCCTGATCGATATCGCTGTCAGTGGGCTTGGGAATTTTCGCCAGCAACGCGGCGGCGGACATGATCTGCCCGGACTGGCAGTAACCGCACTGCACCACATCGAGTTCGGCCCAGGCTTGCTGCACCGGGTGCGAGCCATCGCTGGACAAGCCTTCGATGGTAAGGATTTTCTGCCCGTGGGCGACGGCAGTGGCCGGGGTGATACACGAACGTAATGGCGCGCCGTCAACGTGCACGGTGCAGGCGCCGCACTGGGCCATGCCGCAACCGAACTTGGTCCCGGTCAGGTGCGCGACATCGCGCAGAACCCAGAGCAGCGGCATGTCGGCGGGGACATCGAGCTCCTGATCCTTGCCATTGATATTCAGGGTCAGCATCGGGTGATTTCCTCAGACTCACGGTGTGGCGAAGGGGCGTCGCTGTGGTCGCAAAAACCTACGGATGCCCGCGCTTATCCCTTTCAGCAAAGCCTAATTTGCGCAGCAAGCGAGACGTTGTGACCAGCGGTCATGCAGACCGCAGCTTTGCTCCTACAGTTGATAACGGCTCGCAGTGAGTCGTCGTACCTCTGCACTTTCGGTACGCGACACATCGCGTTTGACCTTCCTTTGAGTCAGGAGCATTACCCATGGGCTTTGTCACCACTCGAGACGGCGTCGACATCTTCTACAAAGACTGGGGCCCGCGCGACGCGCCGGTAATTCACTTCCACCACGGCTGGCCGCTCAGTTCGGATGACTGGGATGCGCAGATGCTGTTCTTTCTCGCGCAGGGCTTTCGGGTGATTGCTCATGATCGACGCGGGCATGGCCGCTCCAGCCAGGTCTGGGACGGCCATGACATGGATCACTACGCCGACGATGTGCTGGCAGTGGTCAATCATCTGGGTACGAGCAACGTTGTGCACGTCGGCCACTCCACCGGCGGCGGCGAAGTGATCCACTACATTGCCCGACATGGTCAGGACAAGGTCAGCAAAGCGGTATTGATCAGCGCCGTACCACCGCTGATGGTGCAGACCGAAAGCAACCCGGGCGGTTTGCCGAAATCGGTGTTCGATGGCTTTCAAGCGCAGTTGGCGGCGAATCGCGCGCAGTTCTATCGCGATGTGCCGAGCGGCCCCTTCTACGGCTACAACCGCCCCGGCGCCGAGCCCTCCGAGGGAATCATCGCCAACTGGTGGCGCCAAGGCATGATCGGCGGCGCCAAGGCGCATTACGACGGCATCGTCGCGTTCTCGCAGACCGACTTCACCGAAGACCTGAAAAAAGTCACCGTGCCGGTTCTGGTCATGCACGGCGAGGACGACCAGATCGTGCCCTACGCCAACTCCGGGCCGTTGTCAGCGAAACTGCTGCCCAACGGCACGCTGAAGTCGTATCCGGGCTTCCCGCATGGCATGCCAACGACGCAGGCTGAAACCATCAATGCGGATTTGCTGGCGTTTATTCGCGGCTAACAGAGCTGAGGATGTACCCATAGCAGCGGACACCACAAAACAAATTGTGGGAGCGAGCCTGCTCGCGAAAGCGTTCGTTCAGCCACTTGCATGTTGACTGACCCAACGCCTTCGCGAGCAGGCTCGCTCCCACAGTTGGAATTGGGTATATCCGCCAGGGACTGGTCGGCTATAGGGCCGCCATCGCTGGCAAGCCAGCTCCCACAGGGATCAGGGTAGATCCGCCATTCATTCGCATCTTTGAGATAGCTTTCGCGAGCAGGCTCGCTCCCACAGTTGGTAATGGGTTTATCCGACACAGACTGGTCGGCGGGAAGGCCGCCATCGCTGGCAAGCCAGCTCCCACAGAGATCAGGGTAGGCCCGTTATTCATTCGTATCTTTGAGATAGCTATCGCGAGCAGGCTCGCTCCCGCACAAAAAGCAAAGCAGCGCAGCTGCCCGCGGCAAAGCCGCCCCACTCAACAATGAGCGCAAGCTCGAGTGCTTTTGATCTTGATCCACCGGCGACGTCGGAAGGCTGAGCGGAGGGATTGATCCGGGCGTGGGAGCGCAGCGACCGTCTGGCGCAGCCAGACACAGCGGAAGGAGGTGCAGCGAAGCAAACCGTAACCGCTGCGCCCGGATCGATCCCGCAGCGAAGGAACCCGAGCCTGCGAGGGCCGAACGCAGGAGCAAGCCTTTTGGGTTACCTTTTTGGCGTTTGAAAAAGGTGACCCGCCGTAAGGGCGGAACCCTAAGCAGCCGTTACCGCAGCAACGGATATGTACTCGGTCAACCAGAACAAATCATCGCTCGACAAAAAACCTTCGCGAGCAGGCTCACTCCTACATAAATCGCAGGCGTGCTGAAGAATCAATCCCCTATCCCTCTGCCCGCCCTTTGCCTTCACGATCCCCCCGGTAGTGCCTGGCCAGCGGAAAATCCGGCAGCCAGGATTCGCGACGCACAGTCCAGCTCTCATAGGTGGGTTTCAACTGATCCGGCGCATCCAGCGCGCCGAGGTTCACCTCGACCTCATCACCACTGCGGTTGAACACCGACGAACCACAGCGCGGGCAGAAATGTCGACCTTGATATTCGTGGGTTTCACCGCTAATGGTCACAGCGCCCTCAGGAAATATCGCCGAGGCATGAAACAGCGCGCCGTGGACCTTGCGACAGTCCAGGCAATGGCACAGTCCAACCCGGTAAGGCTCGCCAGAAACTCGAAAACGCACATCGCCGCACAGGCATCCGCCGGCAAATATATTCATGGTTCGGCTCCATCGCTCCCGTGGCATCAAGCCCCCAGAGCCTATAACAGTCGGGGCTGCAATGCAGGCCATGTTTCAGATGAAAAAGCTTGATGTCGCCGCACTGCAACGGGCATTCGACGGCCAGAGCTAATATACTCAGACGCTGACCTGCCGGGACGATCACGATGAAACACGCCGCTGCGAAAAACCCCGAGAAAGCCCCGCGCTTCTGGCGCGACGACGCCCTGCCCTTCATCGAAGCGCGGGCCATCGCGGATGGGCGTGAGGTTTGTTATGCGCGGCATTCCCATGCGCACTTTTCCATCGGCGCAATCACCGCCGGGCGCAGTACTTATGTGCATGAACAGGCGCAGTACGAGGTGGCGGCCGGCACCGTGGTGCTGATGAATCCCGGCGATGTGCATGCGTGCAATCCGATCGATGATCAGCCGTGGTCGTATGTGATGTTGTATGTCGAAACGCCGTGGCTGACCGATTTGCAGCATCAGTTGGGGTTTGCCGCTGAGCTGGAGTTTCGGCGATTTACCGACACGCATCTGGCCGATGCCGAGTTGTTCGGCAAGTTGCTGGGGTTATATGAAGTGTTGGTTGACGATCAGTTGGAGGCGCTGGCGAAACAGAGCGCGGCTGTGGAGTTTTTCAGTGATTTGCAGCTGCGTCTGAATCCAGCTGATCAGCCGATACGTGAGCCTAACTTCAAGCTGGAACGTGCCGCTGATTTCATCCGGGGACATTGCACCGAAGTGCTGAGCCTCGAGGCGATTTGCGCAGCGGCGCAGCTGTCGCCGTCGTACCTGATTCGAGCGTTCAAGCAGCGTTACGGAATGACGCCCCATGCCTTTGTGGTCAACCAGCGCATCCAGTTCGCCCGCGAGCGCTTGCGCAGCGGGCGGTTGATTGCCGATGTGGCGCTAGAGGCCGGGTTTGCCGACCAGGCGCATTTTCAGCGAGCGTTCAAACAGCATCTGGCGGCGACGCCGGGGCAGTATCGCGGCTGAGTTTTATCTCCCGTACATGCAAACCCCTGCACTCGTCAGCTCCTACAGAAAATCAGGTGATCAGGAGATAAAGCGCACTCACCGCCAGCAACAACGCCATCACCCGGTTGAACCAGCGCATCCCCGCCGCGTTGCTCAGATAGCCGCGCAAAAACGTCCCGGCATACGCCCAGCAGCCCACCGACAGATAGCAGATCACCAGATACACCGCCGCAAACTGCCAGACCAACCGTGCCTCGCCATCAGCGACAAACGCGCCCATGCCGGCCACGCACGCCAGCCAGGCCTTGGGGTTGAGCCATTGCATCACCGCGCCATAGAGCATCGACGGCGCGCGGCCGGACTCGCGGGTGTTCAGTTGGCCGTCATCGCTGGCCAGTTTCCAAGCCATGAACAACAGAAACGCCACCCCGGCCCATTGCACCACCCGAGTCATGAACGGCCACAGTTGCAGCACCTCATGCAGGCCCAGGCCCATCAGCACCAGCAACAGCACAAACCCCAACGTCGCCCCGGCGACATGCCGCTGGCTGGCGCGGAACCCGTACTGCGCGCCGGAACTCAAGGCGACAATATTGACCGGCCCGGGGGTGATGGAAGCGGCCAAGGCAAATGCCGCCATGGAAAGAATCAGACTCATTGCACACCTGCTTCAAACGAGGAACGAGGTGGCTAACGTAGCGGGCAGCGTTTGCCCGGTATTGAAGAAAATCACCCTGAGGATGCGAATCTGATCGTTCCCACGCTCTGCGTGGGAATGCAGCCCGGGACGCTCTGCGTCCCATTCAGAGCCGAACGCAGAGCGTCCGTAGAGGCATTCCCACGCAGAGCGTGGGAACGATCGAAACCTACAGGGGGCATTCAGGCCAGGCGCGGTACGGTGAAGCGGAATTCGCTGCCCTGCCCCGGCTCGCTCTCGGCGACGATCTGGCCGCCATGGGCTTCGACGATGCCTTGGGTGATGTACAAACCCAGACCCGTGCCGGTCGGGTTGCCTTCCTTGACCGTCCAGTAACGATCAAACACATGCGGCAAGTGCTCTTTGGGAATGCCTTCGCCGCTGTCGCGCACGATGAAGACAATCTCATCGCCCACCGATTTGGCGTGTACGCCGACTGTGCCCATGCGTGGGGTGAACTTGATGGCGTTGCCGACCAGGTTCGACAGCACCTGAAACAGCCGCTCGGGGTCGGCATGGATGCGCAAATCAGGATCGGCCTGGAAGGAAATGCTGATGTCCTTGTCATGGGCCAGCGGCGACAGCAGCGACTGCGCCTCTTCGAAGATCAGCCCGACGTCCAGCGGTTGCGGTGTGATGGAATAGCGCCCGGCGTCGATTTTCGAAGTATCGAGCAGGTCCTCCAGCAGCGTATTCATCCGCGCCGTGGCCTGCTGCATGGTGTCGATCGCCGTAGAGATGCGCCGCGAAGTGTGCGCCCCCTCCGAGCTGAAGGCTTTCTGCATCATGCCGCAGAGCATCGAAATCACCGTCATCGGGTTACGCAGATCGTGGGAAACCACCGCCACCAGTTCATCCCGCGCTCGCACGGCCTCTTGCTCGCGACGGACCTGGCGGGCCAGATCATTTTCCAGTGCCGAACGGCGCAGATCGTTGGCGGCGAACAGATCGCCGTGGCTCCATTTGGTGGAGATCCCGGCCATCTCGACTTTCCAGATCTCGAACGAGGTACGCGGCCGCAGGCGCAGGCCGGCGTCGGAGTTTTCCAGGTCCAGTGGTTTGCGCGGGTCACCGCTCCAGTTGATGTTTTCCTTCACTTCCGGGCGGAACCACAGCACGCCGTTGTCCACCGGTTTGGGCAGGCTCAAGGCGAGCACACCGCTGGCCACCGCCTGATACTGCGCCGCCGGCGGATAAACGCTGGACAGATGATGGCTGGCAAACACCGGCTCGCCGCGCGCCTGCAGCCATTTGTGCAGCGCGCGAATTTCTTCCGGCTCAGGGCAGTTGCCGTAACGGTGCAATTGCTTGTCTTCGATGATTGCGATACCACCGGCATTGACCAACGCCATCAACGTCGCCGGCTGCTGGGCGAGGCCGTCGAACACGTTCTGCGGCGAATCGACCATCGCCTGATTGAGCCGCGCCAGCGCCTCGACCTTCTCTTCACGCTGACGGGTCAGTTCAAGGGTTTCCATCGCACTGATCTGCAACGAGAGGACCTGGCCGATGGTCTGGCAGGCCATGCGCAATTCATGCGGCACGTGCAGCGGCTGGCGGTTGCCGCAGCTGATCAGGCCCCAGAGCTTGTCGCCCTTGAGCAGGGAAATGCTCATCGACGACAGCACGCCCATGTTTTTCATGTACTGGCAGTGAATCGGCGAGACGCTGCGCAGCGTGGCGAAACTGAGGTCCAGCGGTGTCTGCGTGTCCGGGCGCAACTTCGGCACCAGTGGCACCGGCTGATAATCGGCGTTGGGGATGATCCGCAGCCAATTGGTGCGATACAGCTCGCGCGCCTGCTCGGGAATGTCCGAGGCCGGGAAGAACAGGCCGTTGAACACTTCCATCGACGGATCGGAGGCTTCGGCGATGACCTGACCGTGGCCCTCCTCCTCGAAGCGATAGATCAGCACCCGGTCGTAACCGGTCATCGCCTGGATTTCCTTGACGCTGATGTCGTACAGGGCCTGCAGCGTGGTTGCCGCTTGCAGGCGCTGGAGCATGCGGCCCAGATGAGTCTTGACCCCGGCGACGTTGCGCGGCTGGAAATTCTGTACGTGGATCTCAAGCTCAAGAATCAGCACGCCCTGATGGCGATGCAGCAACCCTTCGAACGCGGTGCCGTTGAGCTCGAAACGCAGTGGCGCCGCTTCGGAGAACGTCGTCTGCTGCAGGGCTTCGAGCACTTGCGCGGTGTGCTCGGCGCCGATCAGGCTGTGCAGTGGCTGGCCGATCAGCGATTCGGGCGCACGGGCCAGCAGCGTTTCGACGTTGGCACTGACCTGAATGATCTGCAGCGCAGGCTCGGTCAGGGTCAGCAGCAAACCATGGGGCTGGATCGCGCCGGGAAAGCGGATCGGCTCGTCGGCACAGTTGGCCAGCAGTTCTTCAAAGGCTTGTTGGTCTTGCGGGTTCATGCCAGTACCTCCTGGCGCTCGAGCCACTGCTCGAAACAGCTGAATGTGGTTTGTGCTGCGCTGACCACGGCCGCGCGTTCGCTGGCCGCCATGGGCCGGTTGCTCAGGTATTCAATGAACTCGCGCCAGCGCCGCCCGGTGGCAGCGCCGTAGACATCGAGAAACGCGGCGCCGTTGTCGGCATCCAGATTCAGTCGCGCGGCGATTTCCCGTCGCAGGATCTGCCCGCCGAGGGTCGCGCCTTCAAGCACGTACAGAACGCCAAGGCTGGCAGCGCTGGAGTCGATAAGCGGCAGATCCTCACACAGTGGCAAGTCATCAGCGGTTGCGCCCAGCGCGCGCAGGTCGGCGCGCAGGGTTTGAGCCTTCAGACGCGGCGTCAGGTTGAAATCGTCCGGGACCGCACCACTGGCGAGCAACGCCTGTTCCAGCGGTTGATAGAAACCGTAATAGGCCTGCATCAAGCGCTCGAAAGCGGGGGTATCGAGGGTATCGGAGAAAAAAGGAAGGCGTTTTTCCAGTGCGATGTGCAGTTCGGCTGTGCCGGCCCGCAGATCCTGCAGCACCGGTGGCACATAAACCTCACGGGCCTTTGCTTGCATGTAGATCGCTCTTGGTGGGACCCGGCAGGGGCCATTCTGGGTGGGCTCGACGTGGGGAGGAATTTATCACGACAGACAGCGTTTCTGCCTGCCAGGGCGATTATTTCTGCCGAACCGCGACCCTATGACACGTTCAGAGTGGCGCCGGATCAAAAAAGTTCGACCCGCGCCACATCTGCCAATCTCAGGGCTTGAGATCGGGATCGCTGTCCAGATTCTTCTGCTGCACAGCGTCGATATTGCCCGGCGGGTTTTGCGCCGGGGCCTGATCGATGCCCGGTGGTGGCGTAAGTTGCAGCACTTCGCTGGTGTAGCGCCACTCCTCCATGACCTTGTCCGGGTGCTCGTTCAGGCGCGTGCCATAACTGGGCACGATCTGGCGCAGCTTGTCCTGCCACGGCGCCGAGGCCAGTTTGTCCTTGAACACCTTGCCCATCAGATCAAGCATGATCGGCGCGGCGGTCGAGGCCCCCGGCGACGCGCCGAGCAGCCCGGCAATGCTGCCGTCCTTGGAAGCGACCACTTCGGTACCGAGCTTGAGCACCCCGCCCTGCTGTTCATCCTTCTTGATGATCTGCACGCGCTGGCCGGCCTGCCACAGTCGCCACTCCTCTTTCTTCGCATGGGGGAAGTAGGTGCGCAGCGCCTCGAAACGGTCGTCATCGGACTGCATCAACTGGCCGGCGAGGTATTGCACCAGATCGAACTCGCGCACGCCGACCCGAACCATCGGCCAGAGATTGTGCAGGGTCGTACTGGCCGGCAGATCAAAATACGAACCCTCTTTCAAGAACTTGGTGGAGAACGTCGCGAACGGCCCAAACAGAATCACCCGTTTGCCATCGAGCACCCGCGTATCGAGGTGCGGCACCGACATCGGTGGCGCGCCGGTCGAAGCGATCCCATAGGCCTTGGCCATGTGCTGTTGCGCGACTTCGGGATTATCCGTGACCAGGAACGAACCACCCACCGGGAACCCGGCGTAGTCTTTCGCTTCCTCGATCCCGGACTTCTGCAGCAGCGGCAACGCCGCCCCACCCGCTCCGATAAACAGGAATTTCGCGTCGGTGGCGGCCGTGGTGCCGTCCTTAAGGTTCTTGTACTCAACGTGCCACGAGCCATCGTCGTTGCGCGTGATGTCGCGCACTTCCGTGGACAGCTTGAGGTTGAAGTTGTCGCGGCTTTGCAGATGGCTGACGAACTGCCGGGTGATCTCGCCGAAATTGACGTCGGTGCCGATCGGCGTCCAGGTGGCGGCGATCTTCTGCGTCGGATCGCGACCCTCCATCATCAACGGCACCCATTGCTTGATCTGCTCCGGGTCTTCGGAATACTGCATCGGCCGGAACAAGGGGCTGGCTTGCAACGCCTCGTAGCGTTTCTTGAGGAAACGGATGTTGTCATCGCCCCAGACAAAACTCATGTGCGGCGTGGAGTTGATGAACGAACGCGGATTCTTCAGCACGCCGGTTTTCACCTGCCAGGCGAGGAACTGGCGGGTGATCTGGAACGCCTCGTTGATCTCGACAGCCTTGGTGATGTCGACCTTGCCGTCCTTCTCCGGCGTGTAGTTGAGTTCGGCGAGCGCCGAGTGGCCGGTGCCGGCGTTGTTCCAGCCGTTGGAGCTTTCCTCGGCGACCTGGTCCAGACGCTCGACCATTTCCATCGACCAAGCCGGCTCCAGTTCACTGAGCCAGACCGCCAGCGTCGAGCTCATGATGCCGCCGCCGACCAGCATCACGTCGACCCGTTTGGTTTGTTCGGCGTACGCCTGGCCAATGCCGACCGAGAGGGTCAAGGCGAGCAGTGCGCATTTGCGCATCGGATGGTTCATAAAGGCCTCCTTGGGCTCTGTCGGCGCTAGTGCAAGTTTAGTCGGCGCTGTCGTTCTGCACGGACGGATCACCATTGGCCGGCACGCTGCTGTCGGGAACGGGTTTCGATGGGTTGTTTTCTTCGGCGCCGGGATAACCTGGCAGACCGCGAGTATCGTCAGGTGTCATGACATCTTCGTTGTCGCGGCTCACATCCCAGTCGGTGGTGGCGTTCGGGTCTTCATCGCGCCCGGCGGTGCCGATGACGAAGCCGTCGTCGTTGGGATTGAGGGTTTCGTTGAGCGCTTTGTCGTTGCTGGACGGGTTGTTCATGTCTGCCTCCAGAGCACATGGGTAGGACCTTTTTTGAAAACCACGGGCCTTCCAAGTGCAATGGAAAAGACCAACGGTGCATTTCGCGGCGCTGGTCGCCTGGCGTGAACCACCGCTGCCGCGCGCGGTTCCCATGAGAAACAGTCGCTCGAGCAGCGCCATGACCAGCCCGCGATTTGGCATCGAAGAAGAATTTTTCCTGACCGACCTGCAGACCCTGCGCATGGTCGGCAGCCCTTCGCAGCCGGCCATCGAGGCATGTCGTGCGGCGCTGGGCGCGTGGTTTGCCACGGAGATGTTTCAGGGGCAGATAGAGGTGGCTTCGCCGGTGTTCAGCGACTTTGAGCATGCCGGCGATTTCTTGCGTGGCAGCCGTCAGGCCTTGCGCGCAGCGCTTGAGCCGTTTGGTCTGGGCGTGCTCAGCGCCGGCAGCCATCCGCTGGCTGACTGGCGAGAACAGATGCCGACCGAAGAAGAACATTTCCAGGACTTATTCGAACGCTACGGTCATGTCGCGCGGCGCAGCGTACTGTCAGGTCTGCACGTGCATGTCGAGGTCGCGCAGCCGCTGGACCGCATCGCGGTGATGAATGAGGTGCTGCCGTGGACGCCGCTGCTGCTGGCACTGAGTTGTTCTTCGCCCCTCTGGAATGGCGTCGCCAGTGGTTTCATGAGTTATCGGCAGACGGCGTGTGACGAGTGGCCGCGCATGGGCATCCCGCCGCTGTTTGCCGATCAGCGCCATTACGATGAGCACGTGGCATTTCTCACGCGCATCGGTGCGATCACGCAGCCCGCCGAGTGCTGGTGGGGCGTGCGTCCGTCGGCGCGTTTTTCGACGCTCGAACTGCGTATGACAGACGCTTGCCCCAGGGTCGACGACGCGCTGACCCTGGCAGCGTTTTTCCGTGTACTGGTGGCCCACGCCAGCGCGCAGCGGCGACCCGGATTGCTGTACGACCAGACCGCGCGTTCGATGCTGGAAGAAAATCGTTGGCGGGCCAAACGCCTGGGCACTCATGCGCGCTTTCTGGTCGAAGGCATCGACGGCGACTGTTCGATCCCGCAGTGGCTGGAGCTGGCCGAGCAGCGCTTTGCCGATACTGCGCAGGCCTTGGGCGCGGCGCAGTTGTTCGATCAGGCTCGCGCAATCATCGCCAGCGGCACCAGCGCCGACCGACAACTGGCGCTGTTTGAGCAAGCGGCTGAACAACCACAAAACAGCCGCTCGGCGCTGGCGCAAGTGAGCGAACTGTTGCTTCAGGAAACGTCTGGCTGAGCAATCTCGGACGCGCCCTTGAGTTCGACCTGATTGCCGTCCGGGTCGAAACAATACAACGACAGGCCGTAGCCCTCGGCGCCGAAACGTCTGGCGGCTTTTTCCACGGTCAGCCCGAATGATTGCAGATGAGCGCTGAGCGCGGCTTCGTCGAAGGGCTCGATGCGCAGGCAGAAGTGATCGACGTTGCGCTTGTGCGTCTGCGCTGCGCCGCCGCCCTTGCGCCCGAGCTCGCCCGCCAGGTCGACCAGATCGATCATCGACGTGCCGGCCCGCAAATGCACCAGCCCCAGCGGAGCGTTATGCCTGACCACTTCGGAGCCGAACACTTTGCCGTAGAAATCGATGCTGCGTTGCAGGTCAGCAACGCGCAGGACGATATGGTCGATGTGCTGAATGGAAAACGGATGCATGGGCTGGCTTCCTTGAAAGCGGCGATCCGCTCATTGTGCGGCACCAGCAAAAAATTCACTGTCGATTTTTCGGTGGAGCCATCGACAAAGCGGATTTACTCTCAGCCCATGAACATACCAGCCGCTGTCCTGCCGCCCCACGCCGAAATGGTTCGCGCCATGCTCGAACGCGACACTGCCTATGAAGGCGTGTTCTTCACGGCCGTTAAAACCACCGGGATCTTCTGCCGCCCCAGTTGCACGGCGCGCAAGCCGAAACCGGAAAACGTCGAATTCTTCGCCCACGCCGACGAATGCCTGTGCGCCGGTTATCGCGCCTGCCTGCGCTGCAAACCGCTGGACGCGGCCGCCATCGCCCCGGATTGGGTGCAGCGCCTGCTCAACGCAGTGGACGCCGATCCGGAACGGCGCTGGAGCGATGCGCAATTGCTTGCTGAAGGCATCGAACCGCTGAAGCTGCGGCGCTGGTTCAAACAGCATTTCGGCATGACCTTCCATGCCTGGCTGCGCACACGTCGTCTCGGCATGGCCTTGGGTGGAATCAGGCAAGGCACGTCGATCGATCACGCCGCGTTCGATTCCGGCTATGAATCGCTGAGCGGTTTTCGCGACGCGTTTCAGAAATCTTTCCACATCACCCCTGGCCGCGCCGCCAACAGTGAGCCGCTGCTGTTCACCCGCCTGACCACGCCGCTGGGGCCGATGATCGCCATGGCCGAACGTCGCGGACTGGTGCTGCTGGAGTTTCTCGATCGCCCGGCGCTGACCCGCGAGGTCGAAGCCCTGCAGAGCCGTTATGGCTACGCCGTCGCGCCGGGGCACAACGCGCATTTGCAGCAGATCGAAGTGGAGCTGGCGGATTACTTCGCCGGCAAACTCACACAATTCAGCGTGGCACTGCATCTGCCCGGCAGCGCGTTCGCCCGCGAGGTCTGGGCGGCGCTGCTTCAAATCCCCTATGGCCACACCAGCACGTACGGCGCTATCGCCGCCGGGCTGGGCAAACCCGGCGCCAGCCGTGCGGTCGGCTTGGCCAATGGGCACAATCGTCTTTCGATCGTGGTGCCGTGCCACCGGGTGATTGGCGCGGACGGCTCGCTGACCGGCTATGGGGGCGGACAACCGCGCAAGGCGTTTCTGCTCAGGCTGGAGAACGCCGCACTGCAAATGACTCAACAATTGGCTTTTTGAGGCATGCAATCCATTAGGCAAAAAGGGATCTGGATGAGTACGACCGGTTCACGGCAGCATGGCTGACGGGTATGACGTGGCCAGCGCTTTTCTGGCCGCTACAGACGCTGACTGGCAGCGCCATATCCGCGCGGTTGGCCCGTGTCTGCATCAGCCACATCCGGCGCGCGATCCCTATGAGTCGCTGGTCCGCGCGATTGCCTATCAGCAACTGCACGCCAAGGCTGGCGATGCGATTCTCGGGCGTTTGGTGGGTTTGTTTCCCGGGCAGACGTTTCCGCGTCCGGAGCAGATTTTGGCTACTGATGTCGAGCGACTGCGTGCTTGCGGGTTTTCAGCGAGCAAGATCGCCACGATTCAGGGGAGTGCCCAGGCGACGCTGGATGGCGTGGTGCCGGATTACCCGACTGCGCGGGCGATGGACGATGACACGCTGATCGCACGCCTCACCAGTCTGCGCGGCGTCGGTCGCTGGACCGTGGAAATGCTGCTGATCTACAGCCTCGAACGCATGGACATCCTCCCCGCCGATGACTTTGGCGTGCGCGAGGGTTATCGACGTTTGAAAGGCCTGGAAATCCAGCCGACACGCAAAGAAATGATCGAAATCGGCCGAGCCTGGAGCCCGTATCGCACGGTGGCGGCGTGGTATTTGTGGCGGGTGGGCAGGGGCTAGGCATCAAGCGGAGTCAACTCAACCATCTGCACTGCATTTGCTGCCCTATTCGTGAGCAAGCCCACTCCCACATTCAACTGGCGACAGGCGCAAAATCTTCCAACACCATCAATCCCCTGTGGGAGCGGGCTTGCTCGCGAAAGCGTCAGGTCGGGCAACATCGCTGCTGACCCTACCGCCGCCTCCGTGAGCAAGCCCACTCCCACATTCAACTGGCGAAGGCGCAAAATCTTCCAACACCATCAATCCCCCTGTGGGAGCGGGCTTGCTCGCGAAAGCGTCAGTTCAGGCGACATCGCTGCTTAATCCCCTCAGCAGGAGTCTGATGCGCAGACACATCCTGCCAACAATCATCACATCCGGCTCTTCCAGCTCGGCTAGCCTTTCACTCCAATCAATCATGAACAAGGCAAAGGAATGCCCGAACGATATTCGTCTCACCGTCTCAGAATCGGCCGCTTTTGCGAACAGAACCGCATTTACCTGCTCACGGCCACCACCTTGCATCGCGAGCCGGTTTTCAAGAATCACGATCTCGGCAGATTAGTAGCTAACCAGTTCCAGCGAGCGCAAACAGAAGGTTTGGCCGATACGTTGGCCTGGGTGGTCATGCCGGAGCATTTCCACTGGTTGGTTCAGTTGCAAAATGGAACACTGGGACAACTGATGTGCCAGACGAAGTCCCTGAGCACCAGAGCCATCAATGTGGCGAGCGGTCGAACAGGTAGCCTGTGGCAACAGGGTTTTCATGATCGTGCGCTACGGCAAGAAGAGAGTCTGGTGCAAATGGCCAGATATGTAGTGGCCAACCCGCTACGCGCGGGTCTGGTGCAAAAGCTTGATGATTACTCACTCTGGGATGCAATTTGGGTCAGCCGGACCCTACCGCCGCCTTCGTGAGCAAGCCCACTCCCACATTCAACTGGCGCAGGCGCGAAATCTTCCAACACCATCAATCCCCCTGTGGGAGCGGGCTTGCTCGCGAAAGCGTCAGGTCAGGCAACATCACTGCTGACCCTACCGCCGCTTTCGTGAGCAAGCCCACTCCCACATTCAACTGGCGCCAGACGCAAAATCTTCCAACACCATCAATCCCCTGTGGGAGCGGGCTTGCTCGCGAAAGCGTCAGGTCGGGCAACATCACTGCTGACCGTACCGCCGCCTTCGTGAGCAAGCCCACTCCCACATTCAACTGGCGCAGGCGCAAAATCTTCCAACACCATCAATCCCCCTGTGGGAGCGGGCTTGCTCGCGAAAGCGTCAGGTCGGGCAGCATCATTGCTGATGTATCGCTCCATAAAACGTCAATGCGCCCGATCCAGCCCCACCAGCAATGCGCTGTCGCGGCTGTAGATGTCTGGGGCGTAGCGTACATGCCCCGTGCTGTCGACTTGCGCCGTCCAGTAGGTCATCAGGATCGGCACCGGCGCCGACAAGCGAAATTCATGAGTCGTACCGCTTGCCAGCAACGTATCGGTGCGGGTCTTTTCCGCGGGGGACAGCAGCAGGTCGCGCAGTTGCAGCGGATGCTCGACGCGCACGCAACCGGAGCTGAACGCTCGCGGCCCCTTGTCGAACAGCGCTTTGCTCGGCGTGTCGTGCAGGTACACCGAGAACGGGTTGGGGAATCGAATGACCATCTGCCCCAGCGGATTGCGCGGGCCGGCGTCCTGGCGCAGGAGGATATTGCCCGGGTTGTCCCAGTCGATGTCCGCGGCCGCCAGAGGCTGGCCGTTGGCGTCGAGCACTTGCAGGTTCTGGCGGCTGAGGAAGGTCTGGTCCTTGCGGATTTCCGGCAGCTTGTCTTCTTTCCAGATGGTCGGCGGCACGGTCCAGGTCGGGTTCAGTGTCAGGCGGGTGACGCGGGATTTGAGCAGTGGGGTCTGGCGCTCGGCGCGGCCGACCTGGGTGCGGGTCTGCCACACCGGCTGACCGCCCTGATACAGCGTCAACTCAGCGGCCGCGACATTCACCACCAGCCCGCTGGGCTCCATGTCCTGGGCCATCCAGCGGAAACGTTCGAGATTGACGCGCAACTGATCGCGGCGGGTCAGCGGACTGATGTTCAGTTCGGCAATGGTGCCCGGCCCGACCACACCGTCAGCCTGTAACGAATGAGTGGCCTGAAAATGCTTCACTGCCTCCACCAACACGTCATCGTAGGCATTTTCCGGCGGCACCAGCGCGTGTGCCAGATAGCCTTCGTTGTAGAGTCGTCGGGCCAGTTCCGGCACGCGCGGGTCTTCCATCGCCGGACGCAGCAACGGGCCGCTGCCCACCGGCTGCCATTGCGGCAAGGCTTGCAAGCGTTGCGCGGCATACAACTGGCGCAGACTTTGATACTGCGGCAGATGCGGACGCGCCAGATCGAACGCCGCAGGAATGTCGTTCATGCCCGGCACGGCAATGCTGAGCAATTGCGCCTGACGGTCGGTCTGCGGACCGTCGACATGCCACAGCGGTTCGAAATGCGATTGCAACAGACGACCGTAATGCAGATCCTGCAAGGCCTGCAGATAGTTGCGGCTGATGTCGATGTCGGCGCACAGCTCACCATCCTGCGGCGGCGTTGTTGCCACGGCGTAGCGATTGGGATTCAACCCATCGTCGGCCAACAGCTGCAATTGCGCACGCAACGCCGGCAAGCGTGCCGGCTCCCCTGCCCACACCGGCATCCAGTCCTGCTGTTCATAGAACGCCTGCAATTGGCTCAAGGCCGGGGCGTTGAGGCGCGCGGCAATCGCCGGGCACGACTGCGCGAGACTGATCAACACCGCTTGCAACGGGCTGCGCGGTTCCACCGGCAGTTGCGTCGCCGGTGTCGGCAGGATTTCGAGCGGGGGCAGCGGCTCATCGGCGCAAGCGACAAACGGCGCAGCGAGCAAACAAATGCTCAAGTAGCATGCGTACTTTTTGAACAACTGCTTTACTCCAATCCATGGCCGTCCAGATGACG
>Ga0308166_1001611_pt1 | contig 23469 bp, 22 predicted proteins | sample PhyCR2_2_FD_202137 | JGI IMG/M metagenome (GOLD analysis project Ga0308166, IMG submission 202137) | Phyllosphere microbial communities from UC Gill Tract Community Farm, Albany, California, United States - DLSLCC.R2 | ecosystem: Host-associated > Plants > Phyllosphere > Unclassified | place... | reverse complement strand
CGATGAGTCCCAGGCGCTCGCCCGGCTCCAGCGAGAACGAGACATCGCGCACCAGTGCACCGGATCCGGAGCGCACCGTGAGACCTGCGACCTCGAGCATGCTCATCGGCTCCTCCTGCGGGTCGGATCGGCGAGGTCGCGCAGACCGTCGGCGAGGAAGTTGACCCCGAGCACGAGGGCGATGATCGCGATGCCGGGGGCGATCGCCCCGACAGGTGCGGTGAGCACCGTGCCCTGGGCCTCCTGCAGCATTCGCCCCCACGAGGCGTTGGGCGGCGGTGCGCCGAGCCCCAGGTACGACAGGCTCGCCTCGGCGAGCACGGCCGCACCGAACTGCAGTGCGAGGCTGACGGCGAGGGTCGGCGCGATGTTGGGCAGAACGTGCTGTCCGACGATGCCGAGCACGCCCGTTCCGCTGGTGCGCGCCGCGGTGATGTACTGCTCCTGCAGCACGCGACGCGAGAGGATGCGGGTGAGGCGCGCGACGACCGCCGACATCGCCAGTCCGATGGCGAGCACCGCCGACCACAGCGACGCGCCCTGCACTGCGACGACGAGCATCGCGAGCAGCAGCACCGGGAAGGCGATCACGACGTCGAGTCCGGCAGAGAGGGTGTCGTCGACCCAGGGGCGCGAGAACGCGGCGATGAGGCCGATGATCGTGCCGAGCACCGCGGCGATCGCCACCGAGCAGATGCCGACGATCAGGGCGATCCGTGCGCCCCACATCAGCTGCGAGAGCAGATCGCGACCGAGGCGGTCGGTGCCGAGCAGGTGCAGGGCGCTGGGTCCTTCGAGGCGGCTTCCGCTGGTGTCGGCGAGCGGATAGGGAAGCCAGAACAGCGATACCAGGGCGATGAGCACGATGACGCCGGTGAGGACGAGACCTATGAGCAGGGTCGCCTTGGGCCGCCTCCGCACGGGGACGGAGTCGGTGATCAGCTGCTCGGCGACGCGGCTCATCGGTTGCCCGAGACGCTCGTGCGCAGGCGCGGATCGATCAGGCGCTGCACGATGTCGGCGGCGAACCCGACGAGCAGCACGAAGAGCGTGCTGACGACGAGGACGCCCTGGATCACCTGGAAGTCGTGCTGTTCGATGGCCGACAGCAGCAGGCTGCCGAGTCCGGGAAGAGTGAAGACGCTCTCGACGACCACCGCGCCGAGGAGTGTGGTGGACAGCTCGATGCCGAGGATCGCGACGACCGGGACCGAGCCGTTGCGCACACCGTGACGCAGCAGCGCCTCTGACATTCCCGACCCGCCGGCCCGCGCGGTGCGCAGGTAGTCGCTGCCGATCACGTCGAGCGTGGCGGAGCGCACGTAGCGGCTGAGGGAGGCGCTCATGACGATCACGATCGTGGTGATCGGAAGCGCGAGCGAGCGCAGCGCATCCGCCGGATCCTCCCAGTCGTCGCGCGGGAACCCCCCGGAGGGCAGCAGGCCGAGGCCGAGCGCGAAGATCCAGACGAGTACGACGCCGACCCAGAAGACGGGTACCGCGACGCCGAGCTGCGCGAATCCCGAGAGCGCGATGCCGTACCAGCGGTCGGACTTCACGGCGGCCGTGATGCCGATCACCAGGGAGACGAGCAGGGCGACGGTGAATGCGATGAGCGTGAGCGGAAGCGTCACCGCGAGGCGATCGGCGATGTCGGGTCCGACCGGACGCGAGCTCAGGAACGACTCACCGAGGTCGAAGCGCAGCAGCTGACCGGCCCAGGTCGAGAACTGCTGAAGGAGGGGCTGATCGGAGCCGACCTGTGCACGGGCGGCGGCGATCTGCTCGGGGGTGGCGTTCACCGAGAGCAGCGCATTGGCCGGGTCGCCGGGAAGCAGGCGCAGCAGCACGAAGATCGCGATCATCGCGACGACGAGTGACACCACGAGGAACGCGAGGCGGCGCAGCAGGTAGGCGAGCATGGCTTCTCAGGATGAAAGAGGGGGATGCCGACGCGCGGCATCCCCCTCGCGCGTCAGGCCTTGACGATGTCGTAGGCGAAGAACTGCGAGTTCAAGCCGTTGACCGGGTAACCGCTGAGGTCGCTCGAGGCGACCACGATCTGCGGGTACAGGTACAACCATACGCTCGCGGCATCCTCGGCGATCTTCTCGTTGACCTGCTTGAGCAGAGCCGTCTGCTCGTCGGTCGTCGCGGCCTGCTCGGCCTCGGCGACCCACTGCTGCACCTCGGCGTCGTCGTAGCCCCAGTAGAAGTCGGGGTTGCCGTACCAGACCACGTCGCGGTCGTTCACGTGCTCCTGCAGGGTGGCCTCGAAGTCCTGCTCCTTGAACACCTTCGTGTACCACTCGTCGGCGCTGATCGTGTTGATCTCGACCGTGATGCCGACCTCGGCGAGCTGCGACTGCAGGAACTCCGCCACGGCGGGGTGCGGGTCGTAGCTCGGAGTGTCGAGCGTGAACGTGAAGCCGTCGGCGTAACCGGCCTGAGCGAGCAGATCCTTCGAGAGCTCGACGTCGTACGGGTTCACGGTCGTGAGGTCCTCGTACCACGGGTCGGTCGGGGGCACCATCGAGCCGATGAGCGTGCCGTAGTCGCCCCAGATGGATTCGAGGAGCTTCTGGGTGTCGATCGCCGAGTAGATCGCCTTGCGTACGAGAGCGTTGTCGAAGGGGGCGACGCGGTCGTTGAACGCGAGCAGCTCCTTCGTCGTCGAGGTGCCCTCGCTCACGACGTAGTCGTCGGAGTCGAACTGCGCGAGTGAGTCGGGGCTCTGCACGCTGGTGATCACGTCGATCTCGCCGGTGACGAGGGCGTTGTTCTCGGCCGTCGCGTCGGTGAAGTAGGTGAAGACCACCTCGCCGTTCTTGGCGGGCTCGCCCCAGTACTCGTCCCAGCGCTCGAGCGTCAGGGTCGAGCCCTTCTTCCACTCGTCGAGCGTGTAGGGGCCGGTGCCGTCCTCCTTGCCGGTGATGTCACCCGCCTCGTCGTTGACGATCCAGACGTAGCTGAGGTTGTAGAGGAACGAGATCGACCGCTGCGACAGCGTGAAGACCACGGTCTGGTCGTCGGGCGTCGCGATGTCGGCGATGGTCGTGAAGCTCGACTTGCGTGCCGAGACGGAGTCCTCGGCGGTGACGGCCTCGATGCTCGACTTCACGTCGGCGGAGGTGAGCGGGTCGCCCGAGTGGAAGGTCACGTCATCGCGCAGGGTGATCGTGTAGGTGAGGCCGTCGTCGGACACCTGGGCGTCTTCGGCGAGAAGAGGCTCGACCTCGCCGTCGTCGGTCAGACGGTAGAGGCCCTCGTAGACGTTGCCGGTCAGCGCTTCGGTCACACCCTGGCCGCCACCCTGCGTGTTGCTGAGGTTGGTGGGCTCGTACAGCGACCCGATGAAGATCGTGGCGTCTTCGCTCGCGGCGTCGTCGGTGGCGCCCGACGCGCAGCCGGCCACGAGGGCGAGCGTGGCGACGGCGCCGAGCGCGCCGAGAATGCGGGTTCTTCTCATGAGTGCTCCAGGGTGAGAGTGTGCGGCGTCACGCCGCGTAGATGTCGAAGCCGTCGCGGAAGACGACGTTCTTCTCGCCTGCTCGGATAGGCAGAGGGAAGCGGTTGGATGCCGGAGGCAGTGGGCAGTTGTACTGGGCGCTGAACCCGCACGGCGGCACGAATGCCCTGTTGAAATCGAGCACGACGGTGCCCTCGTCATCGCGCAGCTGTACGAACAGGAAGCGCCCTGAGCCGTACGTCTCGGAGCCGTTCGTCTCGTCGCCGAAGACGAGCAGCAGCGTGCCGCCGTCGTCGAACGCGGCGAGGTCGTACTCACGGCCGTCGAGCTCGAAGCGGATGTCGCCGGGGACGACGAGATCGCGCGTGCCGCCGTTGTCGCGGATGTGCTCGAACGACACCCGGCGATCGCCGGAGACCGGGGTGAAGTGGCCCTCGAGAACCCATGCGGGGTCGTACTCGTAGGTGTCGATGCGGTCGAAGGCGCGGATGGCGGGTGAATCCGCATCCCACCGGCGCAGCCCGTGCTCGGCTGCGCCGGTCTCGATGTTCGTGCGCTGGATCGGCGTCACGACGACCGTGTCGGATGCCGCCTGCTGCTCGGCATCCAGATCGGGCAGCTCTCCCGTCCAGCGGGTCTCGATGAGCGCGAGGTTGCCCGTCGCGGACGTGACGGAGGCGCGGCGCTCGGCCTGCCAGTGGGTGTGATCTTCGCGTTCAGACATCACCTTCCATTCTCTTGCATGCAGACGGAGGTGGGGCCGTGGCCGTCACTCGGGGTAATGCCCGCATTCGATGAGCACCGCGTGCCGCAGCCACGATGTGTACCGCTGCTCTGACCAGCCCGACTGGACGACGAGCTGCTGATAGCCCTCGGGTGAGAGGAGGAACGAGATCGCAGCCGCTGCGGCCTCTGGATCAGGCAGGTCGGAGGCGACCCCTCGGCTCGTCAGCTCATCGACGAGCCGGGTGAAATCCGCGCGTCGGCGAGTGAGCATCCCGCGGAGGGCTTCATCGACGACGGGGTCCGACAGTGCCGCGCCCAGGATGACAGTCCACAGCGCGTGACCGCGAGCATTGGCGGTCGCGATCTGAGTCACCACGGCGTCGAGGAATCCGTCGTCGGGAAGGTCGAAGACTCCTGAGCCGACCTCGGTGTCGGTCAGGGTCTCGGCGCCCTCGGAGCCCGAGAAGGTGACCTCGAATGCAGCGATCAGCAGCTCGGCCTTCGATGCTGACGCCTTCACGGTCTCGGACGAGACGCCGGACTCCCTCGCGATCGCCGCGATCGTGGTCGCTTGGTAGCCCCGTTCGGAGAAGAGTCGGGATGCTGCCATGACTATCCGATTCCGCGTCTCCTGCGCCTGACGGGTGCGCAGTTCGGATCGATACGAGCGCGGAGCGGTCTCACTCATTGACTTTCCTCACAGGGTGATGAATACTTCGGTGGTACAACCAATCCTAGAGAGAGAACCGTCATGTCGAGTTACCTCATCACCTGCACTCCGGCGCACGGCCACGTCATGCCGCTGCTGCAGATCGCCCGTCACCTGATCGCTCTGGGAAACCAGGTGTCGTTTCTCACGAGCCTGCGGTACGCCGAGCGCGTGCGGCAGGCAGGGGCACGGTTCGTGCCCTTGCCCGCTGAAGCGGACATCGACCTCGACGACGCTGACGGTGCATTCCCCGAGCGTGCCGGACTCACCGGTCCCGCAGCCATCCGCTTCGACATGAGCACTCTCTTCGTCCGCCCGGGTTCTGCACAGCTCGCCGCCGTACTCGCCGAGTTCGCGGAGCGGCGCGTCGACGCGGTGCTCACCGAGCCGTTGTTCATCGGAGCCGCTCTGCTGCAGAGAATGCCGCGCGAGCAGCGCCCCCCGGTCATCGTGCTCGGCATCTTTCCCCTGGGTGCGCGCAGCCGGGATGCTGCACCCTTCGGGCTCGGCGTGACGCCGATGCCCGGCGCTGTCGGGAGGATGCGCAACGCGGCGCTGCGTCTGATCGCCGAGAAGGTGATCTTCGGCGCAGTGCAACGTGAGGCCGACGCCGTCGCGCGGCGTGAGGTCGGCCGACCGATGGGAGGCTTCGTGCTCGATTGGGCAGGACGGGCCGATGCGTACGTGCAGTTCACCGTGCCGGAGTTCGAGTACCCGCGCTCTGACCTGCCGGGCACCGTGCACTTCGTGGGGCCGTTGCCCGCGCCGGCGTCCGACAGGGAGCTTCCCGAATGGTGGTCGGATCTCGACGAGAGGCGACCGGTGGTGCATGTCACCCAGGGCACGATCGCGAACGCCGACTTCGCACAACTGGTGCTTCCGACGATCAGCGCGCTTGCGGAGTCCGAGGCTCTCGTGGTGGTGACGACGGGAGGTCGCCCGATCTCGGCCCTTCCTCGCGTGCTGCCCGCCAACGTGCGGGTGGCCGAGTATCTTCCGTACGACCGGCTTCTGCCCCGGATCGATCTGCTCGTCACCAACGGCGGCTACGGCGGGGTTCAGCAGGCGCTCGAGAATGGCGTGCCGCTCGTGGTGGCGGGGCAGACGGAAGACAAGGTCGAGGTGTCGGCCCGCGTGGGCTGGTCAGGGGTCGGCGTGAATCTTCGGACGAACTCCCCCACGCCGAAGCAGGTCGGAGCGGCGATCACCCGAGTTCTGGGCGATCCGTCGTATCGCGAGAATGCGCACCGGATCGGTGCCGCGATGCGCGAGACCGACGCGTGGCGGTCGCTCGAGGAGATCATCGAATCGGTGCAGGAGGGGTCGTCTCCTGACCGGCGACTCCAGGATGCGGACTGAGCCGCGTCTGGCCGCATGCACGAAAGCGTCCTCCGGACGAGCCTTCTGGTCAGCATTTCGTGCATCGTCGCGCGGGATTCGACCGGTTCGGTCGACTCTCTCCAACGCAATGGAATGCAACGTATGCCGGTATACCATTACTCGTATACGCGCAGAGTCGTCAGTCCCCAGCTGACCCGCGCGTGGACGGTTCGACCGTCCTGCGGAGGGAGAGTCAGATCTTCTTCTGATCCCGAGGGGGGATGGGGTGGGAACGCTGATCCCCAGTCAGCACCCACCCCCACAACCCGCCCTCGGGGGTTCCGCTCAGAACGATCTGGACCAGAACCAGAACGCGGCGAAGCCGATCACGACCACGAACGGCAGCCACGGGAAGCTCCGCTTGAGGCGTCGTCCCTCGTTCGCCACTCCCGGCGGCGGCGAGAGCAGGCCCACCGGAGGAGTGAACGGAAGCCGCTCGCTCGCGGACTGCGGTGCGGCCGCAGCGGCGGAGGAGGCCGACCCGGCTGAGCTCTCGAGCAGCAGCCGCTCGTCACGCCACCGCTCCCACTGATCGAGCTTCGTGATCAGCGCGCCGACGGCGCCGAACAGCCACGCCCAGGTGGCGGGGTCGAGGGTCGAGACCCTGCGCTGCGTGTAGAGGAACATCCAGTCGTCGACGATCTCGACGTCGAGCTCGGCGGCGTTGTCGATGAATCGAGCCATGATGTCGGGGCTGAACAGATACAGTGCGTCACGCTCGTACCCCTCGGGGCAGTAGAGCGTGAAGTATTCGTCGAAGTCGCCTTCGAGCGACAGTCGCTGCTCCTTCTGGAACGACGCGGGCAGGTTCGACCCGAATCCGTTGTTGCCCGTGGCGTCGAGCACGATGTTGGGCAGCGGCACGTCGAGCTTCACCGCGACATAGCCCCAGCGGTAGGTGGTCGAGCTCTTGCCTCGCTTCACCGTGTACTGGTAGTTGCCGAACTCGACGAAACGGGGCTTCGTGCCCCGCACGACGTCGGTCGACATGCGCGCACCGCCCAGGCTGAAGATCATGCCCGGCAGCGAAGGCGAGGCGATCCTGCCTTCGTACGACATGCCGTTCGCCTGAGCGAATCGGTTGAGGCGATAGCGGGTGACTCGCGCCCGGCGCGCGCCGATCACGGCGCCGATGAGGAGGATCACGCCGACGCCGCCGAACAGGAGCACCCCGACGCCGGAGAAGCCGGTATCACCGGGGCGCGTCGCCATGCTCGTGATCACCCCGACGAGGATCGGAACCCCGATCAGCGCCGTGATCCCGACGATCACGATGGCGATGATCGTCGACGCGGTCATGCCGGTGGACCCCCGGGCGCGAAGCTCGGCGGCGAACGCGCTGACCGCCTTCGGGTCGACCGGCTCCGTCAGCGGCGCGGCGTCGAACGACGGACCCGCGTTCGGCTGTGGCGTCGTCATCGGTTCACCTCGTCCGCGTCCCAGGTCAGGTCGGCATTCTCGGGGATCGGGAACGACTCGAGACGCTCGTCGGCGCTGATCGCGGCGATGAGCTCGGCGGAGCCGGCGACGATCGTCGAGTCGTAGTCGATCTCGCTCACCAGGGTCCACGCGTGGTCGTCCGGCCACAGGATGCTGGGACTCTGCGCCGAGGGCGGGAAGCCGTGCTCCTCGCCCGGACGGTCACGCCACGGCACGTCGAGCACCCAATCGGGACGCGCGAAAGCGCTCACAGCGCCGCGGAACAGCACATGGTCGCGCCCGGGAAGGCGGAATCGCGGCCCCTCCGAGATCTCGCGCGACAGGATGCCCTCCTGCCAGGTCGGCTTGCGGAAGGCGTTGTTCAGAGGGTCGCGGATGCTGCGGTCGAGCATCGCCTGGTGGTTCGGGTCGTCGCTGAACGTGAGGAACGCGCGGGAAGGCCCGTGCCCCAGGTGGCCGAGCAACCCGCCCCGACCTTCCCAGAGAGCTGCGAAGCCGGCCTCCGGAGTCGCGGTGTGAGCCGCGAGATGCGAGGCGATGATCGAGAGCATCTCGGCCGAGATCTCGCCCTCCCTCGGCCCGGTGAACTCGCGCCCGTCGGGGGAGAGCCGCAGGTTCCAATCGCCGTCCGGCGGAGTGCGCACGATGCGCTGCCACTGGGCGAGAGGATGCAGGGTCGTGCCGAAGGCGGATGCCGTCTCGGCCCACGTCGCGGGCTCATCGACGTACTGGTCCCTCAGCCTGAGGTGCTCGGACTCCGGCATCCGCTCGTACTCCTCGAAGGAGGGCACCGGACGGTCGGGCAGCGAGCGCACGATCGCCGGATGCAGGATGCGGACATAGGCGGGGAATCCGTGCGGCACGACCGCGTGCATCGTCGCGGTCCACGGATCGTCGAGCCGATCGCGCAGCCAGTCGCCGGCCGAGGTGTCAGACATCCAATGCATGCGACCCACGGTACCTGCGAGGGTTTCGCGTGCCCCGTGGCGCGGCCGAGATGCTCGGCTTCGACCCGGATGAGGGGTCAGACGAAACGGCGTCGATGGTGAGAGCCGCTGCTGATTCGTCTTGCGAGCATCACCGGGCGAGCGGACGGGACAGACGGTTGACGGACGGTTCCGAACCGCGCCGGGACGACCTCCATAATCGGACCATGACGTCCCTCGCATCCATCCCCTCCCTCGACGGCCGCCGGTTCCTGATGGTCTCCTCGACCACCTCCGCCGTCGACCCCGAATCGCCCAGCGAGTTCGTCTACCGGGAGAAGGACGGCGCGATCTGGGGAGACTACTCCGGTGACACCGTGACGTTCGGCCGCTTCGTCGGCACCCGCACCGGCGACACCATCTGGGTCTCGTTCGTGCACGTGCTGGTCTCCGACGGCACCGTCGTGACCGGAGACGGCGAGAGCGAGCTCGAGCTGACGGACGACGGACGCATCCGCCTCGTCGAGCACTATGAGATGCACGGTCTGCCGCAGCTCAGCGTCTGCGAAGAGCTCGTCGCCGCCTGAGCGCGGTGGCGCGTCAGCGCGGCGGAAGGGTGTCACGACCCGGTGTCGCGGGCGTCCAGCGGGTCATGCCCAGCGGCGTCGCCAGGTCGCGCTCGGGGAGGTCGCTCGGCAGCAGATACGCGCGACGGATCACCTCGTCGAGCACCACGACGCTGACGACGGTGCGCACCTCCGGGAGCTGCGCGATCACACCCGTCGTGAACTCGTGCACGCCGCTCACGTCGACGGCGCGGATCAGCAGCATCGCGTCGTGCTCGCCGGTCGTGATCGCGCACCACTCGACGTCGGGCATCTCGAGCACGCTCTCACGGAACGAGGCCCACGCCTGCGGGTGCACGGTGACGAAGACGAGAGCGCCGATCGACAACCCGGCCTTGGACTGGTCGACCCGGGCGCTGAAGCCCGTGATGACTCCGTCCTGCATCAGCGATTCGACACGCGTATAGGCGTTCGCCCTCGAGATGCCGACGGTTTCGGCCAGCGCGGCGATCGAGATGCGACCGTTATCACGGAGCGTCTCGAGGATTCTGTATCCGATGTCGTCCAATGGAGCGGCACTTCGTCCAGTGTGCTTCACTGCTTCGTCGGTCTTGGTGGACACAATGCTCCTCACAGGCGAGCTCTCCGGCAGACCGTGATCGTGATCTGCATCATCGCTGGACACATCGTCCCATATGATGCGAATCTGATCACCGGTCGTCCACCCGGTGTCGACCGAACCCGAAGAACTCCTCGCCCTTGGAGGCCCATATGTCGTCACGTCGCAGCACGTCCGTCATCGCGATCGGAGCCGTCGCGCTCTTCGCCCTCGCAGGTTGCTCCGGCGGCAACTCCGCGAACAACGGCGGTGAGTCCTCGGGCTCCGACTCCCTCGTCATCGACACCGCGTTCTCGATCGAGACCGCCGACCCGGGGCGCACCTACGACCCGACCGGCAACATGATCGCGAAGGCCCTGTACGAGACCCTCGTGGACTTCGAAGGATCCGACGTCTCGACTCCCGTGCCCGGTCTCGCCTCGTGGGAGCAGAACGACGAGGCGACCGAGTTCACCTTCACGCTCGAGGGTGACCGCGTCTTCTCCGACGGCTCGCCGATCGAGGCCAAGGACGTCGTCTTCACCCTGCAGCGCATCCAGGGCATGGAAGACGCCAAGCCGAACTTCCTCCTCGGGGGCCTCACCATCACCGAGGTCGACGAGAAGACGATCTCGATCACCTCCGAGACCCCGCTGCTGCAGCTGCCCGCGATCCTCGCGAACCCGGCGCTGGGCATCGTCAACTCCGATGTCGTGATCGAGAACGGCGGCGCGACCGACGGCTCCGACAGCGCGCAGAAGTTCCTCGACGGCACGTCTGCCGGCTCCGGCCCGTTCGTGCTCGACACCCTCGACCTCTCGTCGCAGGTCGTGCTGACCAAGAGCGACGAGTACGACGGCGACGAAGAGGCCGCATACGGCCGCGTCGTCGTGCGCAACGTGTCGGAGAGCGCCACCCAGCTCGCGAACCTCAAGGGCGGCGATTCGATGGTCGCCATGGACCTCAACGGCGACCAGGTCTCAGGTCTCGGCGACGGACTGAACGTCGAGTCGGTGCCGTCCGGGCAGACCATCTTCCTGCTGCTCAACCAGTCCGAGGCCGTCGCGGGCGACCTCGCGAACGTCAAGATCGCCGAGGCGATCCGCTACGCGCTCGACTATGACGCGCTGCTCGAGCTCGCGGGCGCGGGTGCCGTCCAGGCCACCGGCGTCATCCCGCCCGGATTCGAGGGCGCCCTCGACAGCGGCGTCGAGCAGGACCTCGACAAGTCGAAGGCCGCTCTGGCGGAGGCCGGCTACACGGGTCAGACCCTGAAGCTGCAGTTCCCGAACGACTACCCGGTCGGCGGCGTGGAGTTCACCCCGCTCGCCGAGCGCGTGCAGGCCCAGCTCGAGGATGCCGGCATCACCGTCGAACTCGCTCCGGCGCCTTTCGCCACCGAGCTCGACGCCTACGTCAACGGCACCGAGGGCTTCGGCCTGTGGTTCTGGGGCCCGGACTACGCCGACTCCGCGAACTTCCTGCCGTTCGCTCCCGGACTGAAGGTCGGTCTGCGTGCCGGATGGGCCGCTGAGGCCAATCCCGAGATCGCGGGCATCGCCGCCGGTGCTGCAGCCGCGACCGACGAGGCTCAGCGCAGCGCAGCCTTCACCTCGTTCGCCGAGGCGATGCAGGCCGAGGGTCCCTTCGTGCCGCTGATCGTCCCCGGTCGCAACATCGCCACAGCCGATGCCGTCACCGGCGCCGTGTACAACTCGGTGTGGGAGATGGACATCGCCGAGATCACCCCCGCCGGCTGAGCGGAGCAGTCAGATGACGACGGTGGCCGTGCGACGGCAGGCGCAGCGTCGCAGGTCGCCGCTCGTCGGATACCTGCTGCGCCGGATCGGCACTTCTCTGCTCCTGCTCGTGGGGGTCACGATCGTGACCTTCGCGCTGACGAACCTCGTGCCCGGCGACCCCGTGTCGGCGGCACTCGGTGAGGGGGCATCCCAGAACCCCGCGACGCGCGAGGCGTTCATCAAGGAGCACGGCCTCGATCAGCCGCTGTTCGTGCAGTACTTCATCTACATGGGCAACCTCCTGCGCGGAGACCTCGGCACGTCGCTGGTGACCGGTCGCCCGGTCACCAGCGACCTGGCCACCGCGGTGCCGGCGACGATCGAGATCGCGATCGGCGCCATCATCCTCAGCCTCGCGGTGAGCGTCGTGCTCGGCACGCTCGCCGCCTACCGCCGGGGACTCGTCACCGACCAGGTGATCCGCATCGTGACGCTGATCGGCCTGAGCGTGCCGACGTTCTGGCTCGCGCTGGTCAGCTTCTACGTGTTCTTCCTCGAGCTGCGCATCGCACCCGGATCCGGGCGCATCTCGCCGTCGATCACCCCGCCGCCCCGCATCACCGGTCTCTACACGGTCGACTACCTCCTGAACGGAGACGGCGTCGGGTTCGCCGATGCGCTCGCGCATCTCGCGCTCCCGGTGATGGTGCTCTCGCTCGTGACGATCGGCCTGCTGACCCGCTTCATCCGCACGTCGGTGCTCGAGGTGCTCGGCAGCGACTACGTGCGCGCGGCCAGGGCCAAGGGGCTCCCGGCGATGCGCGTGATCCTCGACTACGTGCTCCGCGGAGCATCCCTCCCGATCCTCACCGTCGTCGGCGTCGCCTTCGGATCCCTGCTGTCGGGCACCGTGCTCGTCGAGTCGGTCTTCGCATGGCCGGGACTCGGGACCTACGCCTACAACTCGGCGGCGAATCTCGACCTGCCCGGCATCATGGGCGTGGGTCTGGTCGTCGGGTTCATCTACCTCCTCATCAACTTCGTCGTCGATCTGCTCTACGGCGTCCTCGACCCGAGAGTGAGGATCGCATGAGCCGCATCGACTCGGCATCCGGCCCCTGGCGGTTCCGGTTCCGCTGGCCCCGCGCCTGGCGCACGCCGCTCGGCGTGATCGGCACCGTGATCGCCGGAGCCTGGATCATCGTCGCCTTCACCGCGCAGTGGTGGGTGCCGTACGGCCCCAACGCGCAGGTGCTCCCACGGCTGCAGGAACCGGGCATCGACACGCTGCTCGGCACCGACGGCAACGGTCGCGACATCTTCTCGCGTCTGATGACGGGAGCCACGGTCAGCCTGCCGCTGGCGTTGATGCTGGTGATCGCGGCCATGATCATCGGCACCGTGATCGGTGCCGTCGCCGGCTACTTCGGCGGCTGGGTCGACGAGACGTTGATGCGCATCACCGACCTGTTCATGGCGTTCCCGACCGTCATCCTCGCGATGGTGGTGGCTGCCTCGCTCGGTCCGTCGCTGTTCAACGCGGTGATCGCGGCGATCGTCGTCTCGTGGCCGCAGTACTCGCGAGTCACCCGCAGCATCGTGCTCGGACTCCGCGGGCAGAACTACGTGATCGCGGGTCGTCTTCTCGGGCACTCGCCGCTGCGGACCCTGTTCGTCGACATCCTCCCGAACATCGCCGGCCCCGTGCTGGTGCTCGCGACGCTCGACATCGGCGCCGCGATCCTGCTGCTCTCCGGCCTCTCGTTCCTGGGGCTCGGCGCGCAGCCTCCGACTGCCGAGTGGGGATCCATGATCTCGGCGGCGATGCAGAACTTCGACGCGTGGTGGCTCGGGGTCTTCCCGGGGCTTGCGATCCTGACCGTGGTGCTCGCCTTCAACTTCCTGGGCGACGCGATGCGCGACATCCTCGACCCGACGGCCGAGGTCACGCACGAGAAGCAGGCCGACCACGCTGCGTCGGCGAAGGGAGCGGCAGCATGACCGCCTCTGTCTCGACGAGTGCTCCGGTTTCCACGAGTGCTCTGAGCATCCGCGACCTGACGATCGACATCGGTCGTCCGCTCGTTCATGGCATCTCGCTCGACCTCGAAGCCGGCCGCATCCACGGTCTCGCCGGGGAGTCCGGATCGGGCAAGACCCTGACCTCCCTCGCGGTGCTCGGACTGCTGCCGCGGCAGGCGCGCACCGGCGGGTCGATCACACTCGCGGGGGAGGAGCTGGTCGGCATGCGCCGCCGGGCGCTCAACCGCATCCGCGGCAGGCGCATCGCGATGATCTTCCAGGACCCGTCTGCGTCGCTGCACCCGCAGCTGCCGATCGGTCGTCAGCTCACCGATCACATGCGCGTGCACCTCGGCCTGCGCGGCGAGGCGGCGAAGGCCAGGGCCGTCGAGCTGCTCCAGACGGTGCAGGTGCCGAATCCGGATGCTGCGCTGAAGCGCTACCCGCACCAGTTCTCCGGCGGTCAGCGCCAGCGCATCGCGATCGCGTGCGCCCTCGCGTGCGACCCCGAGGTGCTGCTGGCGGATGAGCCGACCACCGCGCTCGACGTCACGGTGCAGGCCGGCATCCTGCGGCTGCTGCGCGACCTCGCGACCGAGCGCAACCTCGCCGTGCTGCTCGTCACGCACGACCTGGGTGTCATGAGTGCGATCGCCGATGACGTCGCCGTGATGAAGAACGGGCAGATCGTCGAGCGGGCCGACCGCGAGACGCTGTTCCGCTCGCCGCAGCACGAGTACACCCGCACGCTGCTCGCCGCTCTGCCCGGGTCGAAGCTCGAGACCGCGGATGCCGACGTCGTGACACTGGATCCCGTGCTGTCGGATGCCGTGCTGTCGGATGCTGAGCTGTCGGATGCTGAGCTGTCGGATGCTGCTGAGGAGGCCCGAGATGAGTGAAGCTGCCGTCCTCGACGCGCGCGACGTGGTCGTCCGCTATCCCGGCAGCCCGCCGGTCGTGGCCGTCGACGGGGTCTCTCTGACCGTCGCACCGGGTGAGACAGTGGCGCTGGTCGGCGAGTCCGGCAGCGGCAAGTCGAGCCTCGCCCGCGCGGTCGTGGGCATCGAGAAGCTCGCCGGGGGCGAGGTGCGCTTCCGTGATGCACCCGTCACGCCGCTCGGCATCCGCCGTCGGAACGTGGCGCTCACCGGCCTCCAGATGGTGTTCCAGGATCCGTCGACGTCGCTGAACCCGCGCCGTCGGGTGGGCGACCAGATCGCCGACGGCATCGCCACGGCGCGTGCGCGCGGCGCCGAGGGGTCGACCGTGGCGGAGTGGCTCGAACGGGTCGGTCTGCCGACCGAGGTCGCGACACGGTTCCCGCATCAGTTCTCGGGCGGACAGAAGCAGCGCCTCGCGATCGCGCGGGCGCTCGCCGCCCGCCCGTCGCTGCTCGTCGCCGACGAGCCGATCTCGGCTCTGGACGCATCGACCCAGACCAGCGTCGCCGGTCTGATGCGCGACCTCGTCGCCGAATCCGGTGCGGGGATGCTGTTCATCTCGCACGACCTCGCTGTGGTGCGCCGCATCGCAGACCGCACCTTCGTGATGTTCGCCGGTCGGGTGCTCGAAGCGGGCGCCACCGACCGCGTGTGGTCTGCGCCACAGCATCCGTACACCCAGGCGCTGCTCGCCGCGATCCCCGAGCCCGATGGTGCCGGCCGCATCCCGATCGCACCGTCGACGAACGAGCGCACCGTGTGGTCGGAGATCGCCCCCGTCATCGACTGACTCGCTGCACAGGCGTTCGGTCGGTAGGTCGCGCGTCGCTCGGTCGCTCGGTCGCTCATCGCCGAGTCTGAGGCGTTACCCGCGTCGTACAGTGGCCCCATGACCGAGGACCGAGAAAACCTGCTGGCCCGCCGCGAGATAGTCGCCGCCTACGTCAAGGTTCTCGAGAGGCCGGAGGAACTCCTGCGGGTCTGCCGGGATGCGCCGGGAGACACCGCGGCGGCGGTCTCGGCCGTGGCGGAGGCGTTCGAGGTCAGCGACATAGCGGCCCAGGCGATCCTCGACATGCAGGTGAGGCGCTTCACGCCGGAATCGTTCGTGCAGATCCGCGCCGAGCTCGCTGATATCGAGCGGCGTCTCGCCGACGCATCCGCCTGACGCGCACGCCCGCGCGCTCGCCCGCTCGCTCTTGCGCGCTCGCTCTCGGGAGGAGAGCTGCGGGTCGGGAGGATGCCTGTGGCTGAACTCTCCTCCCGAGAGAGGGTTCTCCTCCCGTGGCGCATGCCGGGGATCCTCGCTCACGCCCGGCGCGCCGAAGGCCCGGCGCGAGCCTTTCAGCGCGGGATGAGGCTGTACGGCACCTCGTGGTGGGCGCCGGACGATGCCGCGGAATCGCCGAGGATGTCGAGGATCGTCGCGGACGCCTTCTCGACGCCGTGGTCGACCGTCGAGAACGTCGGGATATGGAACCCGCCTTCCTCGATGTCGTCGAACCCCATGACCTGCACCTGGTCCGGGACGGCGATGCCGCGGCTTCCGAGCGTGTACAGCGCCCCGAGCGCGAGGCTGTCACTGAAGCAGAACAGCGCGTCGAACTCGACGCCGTTCTCGATGAGGCGCTCGACGGCGGTCGATCCCTCCGCCCGGTTGAACTGCTCGACGGTGGCGTAGAGCGACGGGTCGGGCTCGATGCCTGCCTCGGCGAGGGCTCGGAGGTATCCCTCGAAGCGCAGTCGTGAGGTGGCGGTGGGCCCCGAATGCTGCACGCCGACGGCGGCGATTTGTCGTCGGCCGCTTGCGAGCAGGTACGACGTCGCCGCGGCGGCGGCCGACACGTTGTCGATCCCGACGTGGTGCGCGCTCGGCCCCACGAGCGACTCCGCCTGCTCGCCGATCAGCACGAGCGGTGGTGCGGCGGGGCGGTCGGCGAGGTCGGCGGCGTTCAGGGCGAGCGGGCTCATGACGATCCCATCGAGGGCGGGAAGTCCCTCGCCGGCCATCATCGCCAACTCCGACTCGCGGGCACCCCCGGTCTGCGCGATCAGAACAGTCAGGGAGCGCGTCTGCGCCGTGCTGACGAACTGCGACGCGAACTCGGCGAAGTACGGTTCGCGAAGGTCGGGGAGTACGAGCGCGATGAGCCCGCTCCGTCCGTTGCGCAACTGCCGGGCGGCGAGGTTCGGCCGGTAGCCGAGTTCGTCGATGGCAGCCAGGATGCGCTGTCTCACCTCGTCGCCCACCCATCCGGTGCCGTTCACGACGTTCGAGACCGATTTGGCGCTCACCCCTACACGGGCGGCGACGTCGGCGAGCGTGACGCGGGCCATCGAGGCTCCCTTCCCTCCGGTCGAGCGACCGCGATCACCGCGCGAGCCGTTCGATCCGACTCTAGTGGTTGACGTTAGTTCAACGTGGAACTAGCCTGTAGTTCAACGTGGAACGGAATGCGCTTTCCGTCCCCTGTCCTTCGAAGACGGAGGGCCTGTTCGATGACGAGGGGCCGGCAGGAGCCGACCGGAAGAGGGAGCCAGACACGTGGCACTGCGAGACGCCGACCGAGCGATCGACACCGTCAGGGCGAGTCGGCTGGAGACGGCCCGGCCGCGCCCGCAGCTGGTGCGGGAGTCGTTCGTCGACCTTGACGGAGAGTGGGGCTTCGCCCACGACGACTCCGATCTCGGCCTCAGCGAGGGATGGCATGACGGGCGCGAGCTGCCCGACCGCATCCGCGTTCCCTTCCCGCCAGAGTCGCCCGCATCGGGGATCGGCGCGACCGGCTTCCACCCCGTCGTCTGGTACCGGCGCATGCTGACCTCGAGCGATCTCGAGGGGGCGGGCCACGCGGAAGGACGACGGGTCGTGCTGCACTTCGGTGCCGTCGACTACCGCGCCACCGTCTGGGTGGACGGGCACATGGTGGGTGCTCACCAGGGAGGGCACACCCCCTTCGCCTTCGACATCACCGATGCGCTCGACGAGTCGGTCGACCGGCATTCGATCGTCGTACGAGCGGAGGACGACCCGCACGACATCGCCCAGCCCCGAGGCAAGCAGGACTGGCATGAGCAGCCGCACGCGATCTGGTACCACCGCACGACCGGGATCTGGCAGACCGTCTGGATCGAATCGGTGGCGCCGCAGCATGTGACGGCCCTCAACTGGACGAGCGACCTGACCGCAGGCTCGGTGACGGTCGAGGTCTCGCTCCACCACCGAGCCGACAGCGTCGTGCACGTGCGGATCGCGCACGACGGCCAGACCCTGGCATCCGCCAGTGTGCAGGCGGGCGACACCTCGACGACCATGACCCTGCCTCTCGCGGGCCAGGCGAACGGCCAGCACTACGAGCAGCTGCTCTGGCGGCCCGAGACCCCCGTGCTGCTCGACGCCTGGGTGCGGGTGGAGAGCGCGGGGGTCGAATCGGATGCTGTCGCCTCCTACCTCGGACTGCGCTCTGTCGACTGGTCGGAGGGTGCGCTGCTGCTCAACGACCGACCTGTCACGCTGCGCTCCGTGCTCAGCCAGGGGTATTGGCCGGAGTCCCATCTCGCCGCTCCCTCGGCCGACGCGCTGCGACGAGAGGCCGAACTGATCGCCGAACTCGGATTCAACTCGGTCCGCGTCCATCAGAAGATCGAGGACGAGCGCTTCCTCTACTGGGCGGACCGGTTGGGTCTGCTGGTGTGGGGAGAGATGCCGGCGACCTACACCTTCAGCGCGGAGTCGGTTCGGCGGACGACAGCCGAGTGGACCGACGCGGTTCTGCGTGATCGCGCACACCCCAGCATCATCACCTGGGTGCCGCTGAACGAGAGCTGGGGCGTGCAGCACATCGCATCCCGCGCCGACCAGCGTGCCTTCGCGGAAGTGCTGTATCACCTGACCAAAGCGCTGGATCCCACGCGCCCCGTGATCTCGAACGACGGCTGGGAGCTGGGCACGTCCGACCTCTGGACGATGCACGACTATGAGTGGGACGGCCAGGTGCTGGCCGATCGCTACGACACCGACGAGTCGGTGCTGCGTGGGTACATCGGTGGGATCGGTCCCGCAGGGCGGCGCATCCGACTCGCGGGCACCGTGGATACGGGTCAGCCGATCATGCTCACCGAGTTCGGCGGTGTGAAATGGGCGGTGGACGCCAGCCCGACGGACTCGTGGGGCTACTCCGAAGCATCCGGTGCCGAGGACTTCACGCGCATGCTCGCCGAGATCCTCGGTGCGGCGCAGTCGGCCACCCGCGGCTTCCGGGGGCGGCCCGGGGGCCTCGCGGGATGGTGCTGGACGCAGCTCACCGACACCATGCAGGAGCGCAACGGTCTGCTCACCGAGGCGAGGGAGCCGAAGCTCCCGCTCGCGACGCTCCGCTCCCTGATCCAGGGCACGACGAACGACTGACCGACCACCGCACCACCCCATCTGCGGCAGCCCCGTGCTGTCGTGCACCACCCACCGGGCCGACGCCCACTCAATGAGGAGATCCACATGTCGAAGAGGTTGACCGCACTGCTCGCCGCCGCCGGCGTCACCACCCTGGTGCTCGCCGGGTGCAGCGGAGGTTCGAACGACGCCCCGACGGAGGTGACGTTCGACGAGGATACGGCTGCGGAGATCAGCTTCTCGTGGTGGGGCAATGAGGACAGGGCCGATCGCTTCGAGCAGGTCGTGGCACTGTTCAACGAGGAGTATCCGAACGTCGAGGTCGTGCGCAACTTCAACGCCTGGGGTGACTACTGGACGGCTCGCAACACGGAGGCCGCAGGAAAGTCTCTTCCCGACGTCGTGATGATGGATGCCGGATACCTCGGCGAGTACGCGAGCAAAGGCCTGCTCGCCGACCTGACGCCGTACCGCGACACGCTGCTGCCGCTCGAGGGGATCAACGATCAGGTTCTCGGGTCGGGGACCGTCGACGGTCAGCTCGTCGGAGTCCCGCTGGGCACGAACGCGTGGTCGATGATGTACAACAAGGACCTCCTCGACTCGTTCGGCATCGACTACCCGACCGACGACATGACATGGGACGAGTTGAACGACTTCATCCTCGAGGTCAACGAGGCCGGAGGCGCGTCGGATCCGCGCATCTACGGCGCGGAGGACTACACCGGCGGTCTGCCGAACTTCATCTACCACCTGATGCAAGAGGACAACCCGGTCTTCGAGGAGGACGGGACCCCCGCGTTCGACGAGAAGGACGTGATCTCGTACCTCGACAGCGCGGCTGATCTGCGCGACGACGGCGACTTCTATCCGGTCGAGCGCAGTGTGGCTCTGTCGCCGAGCGGCGGATTCCTGGCGGGGGAGACAGCGATCTGGTTCAACTTCTCGACGACGGTGCTGCAGGGCATGACGGATGCCGGGACCGAGAACATCGGCATGGTCCAGCCTCCGCTCGAGAAGGGCGAGGATGCGCACGTGCTCGCCCCCAAGCCCAGCATGCTGCTCAGCGTCGCCAAGAACTCCGACCAGCAGCAGGCCGCGTCCGCGTTCGTCGACTTCCTCACCACGTCTCCCGAGGTGGCCGAGATCTTCGGCACCTCGCTCGGCACCCCGCCCACCGAGGAGGGACGCGCGGCGATCGACCAGACGCCGGCCGACACCGTGAACCTCGACTACCTCGCCTCCGTCGACGATGAGCTCACCGCGAGCTACCCGATCCTGCCTGCGGGCTACGGCACCATCGAGGCCAAGTGGGGGGAGCTGCACGAGCAGCTGCGCTACGGCGACATCACCACGAAGCAGTTCGCCCAGGAGCTGTTCACCGAGATGTCGCTGGTTCTCGGATCCTGACCGTCTCGCACGACCCTGCCGCACGGCCCAGGCGCCTGGCTGCAGGAGAAAGGACGACCCCATGACTGCTCCTGCAGCCACCGCCGCCCCGGCGCGCACATCCGGGCCGCGCGCGAACCTGCGCGCTCGCCGCGAGACGCGCGCCGGATACCTGTTCCTCAGCCCTTGGCTGATCGGCTTCTTCGCTCTGACGGCGGGGCCGATGGTCGCTTCGCTGTTCCTGTCGTTCACCGACTACAACCTGTTCAACGACCCGGAGTTCATCGGAGTCGACAACTACACGCGGATGTTCTCGGACCCCAACTTCCTGCAGGCCGTCAAGGTCACCGGGATCTACGTCCTGGTCGGCACTCCCTTGAAGCTGGTCGCCGCGCTCGCCGTCGCGATGCTGCTCAATGTGCCCCGGCGCGGTCAGGGGTTCTATCGTTCGGCCTTCTACCTCCCCTCGCTGATCGGGGGGAGCGTGTCGATCGCGATCGTGTGGAAGGCGATGTTCATCGACAACGGCATCGTCGCGCAGATCGGGTCGTTCTTCGGTGGCCCGCCCGCGTCCGAGGGCGGCTGGGTCGGCGACCCCGCCCGCACCCTGCCTCTGCTGATCCTGCTCACCGTGTGGCAGTTCGGGGCGCCGATGGTGATCTTCCTCGCCGGTCTCAAGCAGGTGCCGCCGGAGCTCTACGAGGCGGCATCGGTCGACGGTGCAGGACCCGTGCGTCGGTTCTTCTCGATCACGATCCCGATGCTGTCGCCCGTGCTGTTCTTCAACCTGCTGCTCGAGACGATCCACGCCTTCCAGGTCTTCAACTCGGCGTACATCATCTCCAACGGCAGCGGCGGCCCCGCCGGATCGACGCTGTTCTACACGCTGTACCTCTACCTTCGCGGCTTCCGCGACTTCCAGATGGGCTACGCCTCGGCGATGGCGTGGGTGCTCGTCATCGTGGTCGGCATCGTCACCCTGATGCTGTTCCGCAGCTCGAAGGCCTGGGTGCACTACGCGGGAGACGAACGATGAGCAAGGTACTCACACACACCGAGGTCGTCACGACCGATCGCACCGGAGGGCGGAGGCCGCGCGAGGCGACGGCACGCCGCTGGCAGAACGGCGCGAAGACCACGGTCTTCCACATCCTGACCCTCGCCGTGCTCGTCGTCATCCTCTACCCGGCCGCGTGGATGGTGATGTCGTCGTTCAAGCCCGGCAACGAGATCATCGGGTCGGTCAGCCTCGTTCCCGAGAGCTTCTCATTCGACAACTATCTGAAGGCACTCGAGGGCATCGGCGGTGTCTCGTTCTGGACGTTCGTGGTGAACTCGCTGATCCTCGCGCTGGCATCGGTGATCAGCATCGTGCTGTCGTGCTCGATCACGGCGTACGCGTTCGCCCGCATCCGGTTCCGAGGCAGTCGGCTGTTCTTCCTGTGCATGATCGCGACGATGCTGCTGCCGTTCCACGTGGTGATCATCCCGCAGTACATCGTGTTCAACCAGCTCGACATGATCAACACGTACTGGCCGCTGCTGCTGGGCAAGTTCCTCGCAGCCGACGCGTTCTTCGTGTTCCTGATGATCCAGTTCATCCGCGGGCTTCCGCGCGACCTCGACGAGGCGGCCCGGATCGACGGCGCGGGACACGTGCGCACGTTCGCCTACGTGATCCTGCCGCTCATGAAACCCGCGCTCGTGACGAGTTCGATCTTCGCGTTCATCTGGTCGTGGAACGACTTCTTCGGGCCGCTGCTGTACCTGAAGGACCCCGGCATGTACACGATGCCGCTGGCACTGCGACTGTACGTGGATCAGACCTCGACGAGCGACTACGGCGCACAGATGGCGATGGCGATCCTGGCGCTGCTGCCCGTCGTCGTGTTCTTCCTCGCGTTCCAGCGCTACCTGGTCTCGGGCGTGGCAACCGAAGGACTCAAGGGATGAGCGGGACGCGGAGTGCGCGCGGGCGGGGTGATGAGCGGCGGTTCGGGGGAGCGGGCGTCTCGGCGTTCGGCGAGATGCTCGTCGCGGGGCTCGGTGTCGCCGTGCTCGCACTGCCCCTCGTGACCCTGGCTCCGGCGATCGCTGCCGGCGTCAGACATCTCGACGCGCACCTCGACCACGAGCAGGACTCGGTCAGACGGCTGGCGTCGCTGGGGATACGGGCGATCCGGTCGGGCTGGTGGTTCGGCCTCGTGTCGTCAGTCGTGATCGGACTCCTCCTGCTCAACACGATCGGCGGGATGCAGGGGCTGCTGCCAGGGGGCACCGTTCTCGCTGTGGTGAGCGGCGTGCTCGCCGCGCTGGTCGCCGTCGCGACGCTGCGGACGGCCGCGCTGTGGCGTCCGGACGCACGGTGGTCGGAGTCGTGGCGGGCCGGTCGAAACCTGGTGCTCGACGACCCGATCGGCGACGTCTTCGTGCTGATCGGCCTCGGTGTGGCGGTCACGGTCGTCTGGATGCTGCCGCCTCTCATCGTCATCGCACCAGGGCTGATCGTCGTCTCCCTGGTCGCGGCAGAGCGGCGACGCACGAGTTCTGGATAAGCTTAGGCAACCCTTATCTGAGCGAACAGGTTCCTCCATGCCCCTCTCCCGCACGAAGGCGCTCGGCGCCCTCCTCGCCGCTGTCGTCACGGCAGCCGCACTCACCTCCTGCGCCCCCGCCGCAGAGAACACCGAGGATGCCCCCGCGGTCGACTCCGACGCGTTCCCGGTCACGGTCGAGCACGCATACGGCGACACGACCATCCCCGAGCAGCCGCAGCGCGTCGTGACGGTCGGCGTCACCGAGCAGGACACCCTGTGGGCGCTCGGGGTCAAGCCTGTCGGCGTCACCGAGTGGTACGGCGGCCACGACTTCGCCTCCTGGCCCTGGGCCGACGAGGCGCGAGGCGACTCGGAGCCCGAGGTGCTCACCACCAGCGACGGATTGGACTTCGAGGCGATCGCGCTGCTCGACCCCGACCTGATCATCGGCACCAACGCGGGGCTGACGGAGGAGGACTACGACCGGCTCTCGGACATCGCGCCGACGGTCGCCCACTCGGGCGACTACTCGATGTACTTCGAGCCGTGGGACGTGCAGACGCTGCAGATCGGCGAGGCGGTGGGTCTGAAGGACGAGGCGCAGCAGCTCGTCGACGACATCGACGCACAGTTC
>Ga0308166_1001610_pt1 | contig 23470 bp, 30 predicted proteins | sample PhyCR2_2_FD_202137 | JGI IMG/M metagenome (GOLD analysis project Ga0308166, IMG submission 202137) | Phyllosphere microbial communities from UC Gill Tract Community Farm, Albany, California, United States - DLSLCC.R2 | ecosystem: Host-associated > Plants > Phyllosphere > Unclassified | place... | reverse complement strand
TCCTTCCATCACACCAGCCACCTCACCACTGCCGTCCGGCAGACAGGCGCGCATGATGGTTGACGAGAATTCGGGATGAAACTGCACTGACAGCGCCTGCGGTGAATAACGAATAATCTGGCAACCCTCGCGCTCAGAGGCGGCTAATACCTGTGCCTGCGACGGCGGCATCAGCACCGACTGTCGGTGCGACAGCCAGGCGTTGAAGGTCGGCGGCAGTTTCCGTAACAGCGGGTCGCGCTGCGCCTGGGCACCGCAGGTGACCGGCAGCAGACCGCGTTCCCAGCCATTCGGGTTATCTGCCACCTCGCCACCCAGCGCATACGCCATCAGCTGATGGCCGTAGCAGACGCCCAGTAACGGCAACGACGCGTCGATGGCCGCTCTGATCCACGCGGCGCTGCGTTCGCTCCAGTCGGCATGGTCGGTGACCATCGCCCACGATCCGCTGAGGATCGCCGCAGAAATCTGGTCGAAGGCCGGCAACGCCTCGCCCAGATGCGGACGGACGATCAGATACTCATCAGGTTGTAACTCTAACGCGTCAATGAACCAGCGTGGTTGTTCACCAATCTGCGCGACGACGTTAGCGGGCGGGACTTCAAGCTGAATCAATGCAATGGGCAAGGCGGGCGTGTGGGTCATACCGAATCGGGTCCTGTTCAAGAGGCGTTTCGGAAAATCAGTCTGACAGCAACGCGCAAAAAAGTCTTATGATTTTATTTTTCTCAGCGCGACAGAAAATTTCTAACCGCTGCTGCCTGAAATGCCCTGGTTCGTGCCATCATTAGCCAGCTAAGCAAAAAAAGTTAAGGATATTATTGTGGCGGTGCGGCATTTTTTTCTGGTTCTGATGGTGGTGTGTATCTGGGCCTTCAACAACGTGGCGGTGAAATGGGGCTTACTTGAGCTTCCGCCGCTGTTTCTGACTTTTATGCGTTTTGTGGTGGTCGCCATTGTGCTGGTGCCGTTCTGCCGCATCACCCGACAGCAGCTACCCTGGCTGTTGCTGCTGGCCTTTACCTTCGGCTTTATGCACTTCTCGCTGCTGTTTGTCGGTATGCGGTACACCGATGCCGGGACCGGCGCAATCGTGGTTCAGCTCGGTACGCCGATTGCCATGCTGCTGGCGATGGTGGTGTTAAAAGAGAAGCTGAAGCTGGTGCAGCTGGCCGGCATTATGATCTCGCTGAGCGGCGTGGTAGTGCTCTCCGGCAGCCCGACCATTCCTACGTGGTGGGTGCTGTGCCTGCTGTTGTGCAGCGCAACCGGCTGGGCGGTCAGCAACCTGATTGTCAAAAAATCACCGTCAATTAAACCGCTGACCATGACCGGCTGGATCGCCTTCCTCGCCATCCCGATTGTCGGTGTTGCCAGCCTGGTGATGGAGTCGCATCAGCTCTACGCCCTGCGTCATGCGGGCTGGCACGGCTGGTTTGCCATCCTCTACAGTGCCATCGCCTCATCGATTGTCGCCTATACGCTGTGGTATATGCTGCTGAAGAAATACAACGTTAACCTGATCATGCCCTACTCGCTGCTGACGCCGGTGCTGTCAGTGCTGATGGGGATTGTGGTGCTGGGTGACAGCCTTAACAGCTTCAAAATTATTGGTGCCTCGCTGGTGATCCTCGGCACGGCGATTGCGGTGATCAATCTGCGTAATCTGCGAATGCATGCCCGCTTCCCGCGTCTGCGGCGACGTTAATCACGCGTGCTATGCTTGAGTGATTGTCACTCGTCAGGAGCACAGCACATGGACCATCAGCTCGCCACGTCCCTCTGGCAGCAGATGTGGCAGGGATTGCGTGGCAACGCCGCAGCGCATCCGTTACCCACCTTTGTCGATAACGCCAGTTTCCCCGCCGCCTTTGCCGTCAGTGAACTGGCGGCCACCAGCATCGGCCTCGCCACGCAGGCCACAGCCGCCCTGATCAATACCAGCCGCCCGGTTGAGGTGAATGTCCGGCTGGCGTCACGCTGGTTCCAGCACAGTTTTATGCCGCTTAATCGCCCTGCACCCGCAATGTGGGATGCCTTTGCCGGCGATTACGCCAGCCGCGATGGCTGGATCCGCCTGCATACCAACGCCGCCCATCATCGGCAGGCGATGGAGCGGGTGCTGGGCCAGCACGCTGACCGTCGCTCGCTGGCGCGTGAGGTGCAGCGCTGGTCCGCCGGTGAGCTGGAGCAGGCGATCGTTGATGCGGGCGGCTGCGCCGCGGAGATGCGCAGCACTGCCGCCTGGCAGCAGCATCCGCAGGGCCAGGCCGTGGCTCAGGAGCCGCTGTTCGCCTGGCAGACCACCGGTCAGGCCGCCGCGCCGCAGTGGCAACTGCCCGAGGCACGTCCACTGCTCGGCATTCGGGTGCTGGATCTGACGCGAATTATTGCCGGCCCGGTCGCCACCCGCTTTCTGGCCAGCCTCGGTGCCGATGTGTTGCGTATCGATCCGCCAGGCTGGCAGGAACCGTCGCTGGATGAGGAGATCACCTGTGGCAAGCGCCGGGCGGTGCTCGATCTGACGCGCCCTGCCGATCGCGAGCAGTTTAGCCACCTGCTGCGTGAGGCCGATGTGCTGGTACACGGTTATCGGGCGGATGCGCTGGAACGGCTCGGCTTTGATGCCGCTACCCGACAGGCGCTGGCACCAGGGCTGGTTGACGTCAGCCTGAATGCCTGGGGCTGGCAGGGTCCGTGGCGCAACCGGCGCGGCTTTGACAGCCTGGTGCAGATGGGCTGTGGCATTGCCGAACAGGGAATGCAGTGGCAGCAGAGTGATAAGCCGACGCCCTTGCCGGTGCAGGCGCTGGATCATGCCACCGGTTATCTGCTGGCAGCGGCAGTACTGGAGGGATTACGTCAGCGGCTGGCTAACGGATATGGCAGCCAGGTGCGGCTATCGCTGGCGCGCACCGCCAGGCTGTTGCAGCAGCATCCTGCGGCACCGGGCAGCGATCAATCAGCTATCCTGGCGAAGACAGAGGATAATCTGCCATTTTATGAGTTAACGCAGTGGGGGCTGGGCGTGAGGCTGCGGGCGCCATCCTGGCTGCCCGGCACCGCACAACTCTGCGCGACGCCGGGCTGTCTGCCGGGTACGCACCCGGCATCATGGTAAATCAGGCATCCTGCTGGGAGTCGGTGCTGTCGAGCAGTTCATTGTACATCGCCTGAATCGCCTCACGGCTGAGGGCGGCCAGCGTGCGGTAAAACGCGGTGGTAGCGTGCGCTTCAACCTTACCGAGGAAAGTGCCGCACCACGGCAGCAGATACTCTTCAAACAGCGCCAGCTGGGCGCTGCTCTCATCTTCCGCTGACTGATCTTCCAGCCATGACGCCGCCAGCAGCAGTACGCCAAAATGATCGGCAGGCGCATCGCTCAGCGGCATGCCGCGTGAGGTCAGAAAGGCGCGCACCTCCGGTTCGGTTTTTCCTTCCGGCCACTGTGACGCATACGGCGACACCTTACAGTCGCTGCCAACAAACAGCGCATTGTAATCGGCGGCCAGCGCCTGCGGATCGCTGTTCTGTTGCAGACGGGTCAGCAGTTCGTCCTGCTCCAGCGGCCACTGCGCCTGCAGTTTTCCCTCACGCAGCAGGGTAAACAGCGGCACCAGCAGCGGGTCCTGCGGCTGACGATTGAACAGTGAGCCGATCACGCGGCACAGAATGGAAAACTCATTCATGAGTCAGTTTCCTTGAGGCAAAGTAAATTAAAAGTCAGCCAGTTCAGCAATATGTTTGCCGGTACGCTGTTCGAGAAAGTCGAGCAGACGCCGCGGCGTGACATTTAACACCCGATCCTCTGGAAAATCCACTTCGCGGGTGATGCGCAGGCAGTGTTCAAAATGGCCGAGCGTAAAGGCGGTGTGTGAATCTGAGCCAAACGCCAGCCGTCCGCCCGCGTCACGCACCGCTTCAGCGATCGCCCGGCAGTTAGGTTCACTGCCCGGACGCGAATGGGTAAAGGAAGAATTATTTAGTTCCAGCACCACATCTTATTACGCTGTTGCCTCGGCAATAGCAGGCATAGTGACCTGGAGGATTGTAATAGCCATGCTGGATGTGCGCTATGAGAACTGTGTCGGATCGTGAGTAATTATAGCCGATCGGTATGCCGTCTATAATTGTGGTAGTGCCATCGGGAATGTGATGGTAGATCTGCATAAACCCTATAGTTGCTATCTGGAGGGTAACTATGGGGGATAGGTCAATCGACTGTAACCGTCATTCCTTATGCTCACCTCTGGCTTTACCAAGGAAATAAGCGGCCCCATATCCCATCAGGGCAGATCCAAAGAAGCCACCAAGTTTCAATGCCAGACTATCGAACACAAATAGTGAAGCGAGAGCAACGAAACTCATTACTGCTGTAATCGTCCCTTCGATTAGGTGTGCCGAAAGTTTACCCAGCCATTTTACAAATTTCATTATTGATCCTTCGACAGGTCTGAGAGTGACTACTGATATAATCCAGATAGGGTTTAAGCTGCTCTTCAACGACAAAATAGATCATGTCAAGCCCTTGCGGCTGTACCTTCCAGTACATGACATTGTAGTGGTTCTCTAACCTGCGGCTTCCCAGTGCGGCTTCCTCAATGAGTCCTTGCCATAAGGCAGTTGAGATAGTGAAGCTAGCACCGAAACGGTACAGGGTTTTATAGACGTAACGACTACGGGAGTTCTTGATAATTGCCATCGCTATTGTTTGTGACACAAAAACCTGACCGCCCAGTCGCCCCCCTATCCGTCCGGCACCATAGGCCAGTTGATTGTGGATAGCTTCCTTACCTTGAGCGTCAAGTTTCCTGTAAAACTCGGTAATTACAACCGTAACTAATCTGCGTAAGGGTTCTTCATTGCTAATAAGTAATTTGACCACCTGATAAAAACGTTCGTTTTCACGGTCGTTACGCAACTTACGGTCATACCCCACTGCACCGGTACTTATATATGTACGTTTAGCACCATAGTACAGGCTCTGTGGAAGGCCTGTTATACTATCCCAGATGCCTTGAGCGATATTTGAAGCGTCCATTCCCTGACTCTATTTTGTTAAGGTATGTTTGATAGTATCTGAACAAGTCCATGCTATTCAAATCAGATATTGCTGGCACTAAAAAGCCCCTTTTCGGGGCTGTATTGAGTTATTTTCTTGTATGCATCCTTTCACGACTTCTCTGAAGTTGCTTATAGAGGCTTCCTGATGCGTCTTTAAATACTCATTATAGAATTAATCTGCTCCCTGTTGATTAATACATCCCGATGTTAGTCATGTCTTCATTAGCAATGTGAGGACATCTCCATCAGGAAGCAATTTTGCGACGAACAGATCATCAGTTTCCTCCGCAAAGCTAAAGGCGGAGTTTCAACTCGGGAACTCAGCCGCAAATAAGATATTTCAGACCCACCGCTTACACCAGGTGCAGGAAGTCTGGCGGCATGTAAGTCCCCGTCGTTATAAATTAAAAGTCAGCCAGTTCAGCAATATGTTTGCCGGTACGCTGTTCGAGAAAGTCGAGCAGACGCCGCGGCGTGACATTTAACACCCGATCCTCGGGAAAATCCACTTCGCGGGTGATGCGCAGGCAGTGTTCAAAATGGCCGAGCGTAAAGGCGGTGTGTGAATCTGAGCCAAACGCCAGCCGTCCGCCTGCATCACGCACCGCTTCAGCGATCGCCCGGCAGTTAGGTTCACTGCCCGGACGCGAATGAGTAAAGGAAGAATTATTGATCTCCAGCGCCACATCGTAGTGGGCTGCAGCCTCGGCGATTGCCGGGATATCCACCGGGAATTTCGGGTTCCCAAAACGCTTTTCTACACACCCCATAACAAAGGTATCATTTTCTCACCTGCCAAGTAAAATAAGACTTTACAACAAGGGGATAGCTATGATGACTACTGAAGAATTTGAAAAGATTTACCCACGCGAAAAATTTAAATACGTTCAGACAGGAAGACGTGAAAAAGGCCATATGGGGCAAACTGAGATTTATTCCTATGACATTGTAGACATTGCTTCTGGTGAAACTGTCTATAAAGCCACATACACAGATCATATGAATGTTAAAGGATTCGCTACATCACAGTATTGGGATTAAAAAGTAGCCCCAAATGGGGCTATAATCAGTACTCAACAGTAATCACCTCACAAAGAACGTTCGTTCCATGCCACTGATCCCGAAAAAGACTAGTATCTATGCCGCACCCCGCCTCGAAATGAAGCCCTGTCTGCTCTGAAAACTTCTTGTACTTGGTACTCTCTCTACGGTCATAGTACTGAGCACCGCTATAAACAAACCCTGCACTACCCTGTGGAACAATCCATACGCCATACCAAGCTAACGATGCACCATGAGTAATCACCTTGTATTCAAATTCTGAACCACTGTATGAGCCTGTAGCCGCTTCAGAAGTTTTGATCTTACCGAATGGTGGATTCCCATAAACAACATCGTATGGTTGTTCTGAGGTATATGTAAGTGCATCACCGCAAATCCATTCTGCTTCCGGTAGTACTCGCTTCCCAATCATCACATACTCAGGATTCAACTCAACACAGGTAATGTGTGCTGGTCTATGTCGGTAATACTGACAAAATGACAACCGCCCTATTCCTGCACATAGTTCTATGCACCTTCCAGTACTGCCAGAATCAATAGTGAAATCCCATGCAAGATCGGCTGGAGTAAAGAAGGCACCTGTACCGCCTACCCCGTCACCTTGATAATTTTGAAGGATAAATTCCTTTTCTTCGAATGTTAGTTCTTTGTCTGAGTGTACTAGTTTCAGTACTTGTTCATGTAATTTTGATTGTTGTTTTGTTAGACGTGCCATAAAATACCCCATAATGATTTAGGGTATTTAGTTGAAGGGTTAGTGATGGATTATTATCTTGATGAAAGCGGAAGCACTGGTGATTTAATCAAAAAGAAAGGGTTTGATATTAACTTTGGTGGTCAACCATACTTTACACATTGCTGTATTGGTATTGAGAAAGAAGAAGAAGCAAATGATTTTATCAAATACCTTCGGTTAAAATACAAAATTGAGAGTAGTGAAATAAAATCTAAAGAGATTACTTTTGAACAAAGAGGAATCTATTATGAAACAGCAGACTTCATAATAAAGAATAGAATACCTATGTTTTGTGAAATAAATGACAAAAAACTTTTAATTTCAACAAACATTGTTCATTTTTTAATCATTCCTAAAGTGGAAGGTGAAGACATTGAACTATACGATGAAATTCGACGTAGCTTAGTAGACGTAATTACAAGGATGGCTCCTGATGAATGCATCATTTCTTACGCTCAATTCTGTTTTAAACCAACCAGGGAAAATTTAAATAGGGCTTTTGTAACTCTCAAAGATTATTTTGAGTCAGTACCCTATAACTTTGATCAAGGCGTCACAAAAAAATTTATAAAACTTCGAGAGGAATTTGCCGAACAACAATTTTCTCAATATGGTGAAGATGGTATGACTTTGTTCGTACCCATACCTGACATAGACGGCAAAGGAAAGAAATTAATCATTCTTCCTCACGCTTTCAGCTTCTATCATATAATGGCGTGTATTAACAAGTACCATGTTGGTGACACTAGCAAGGTAAATTTATTTCACGACACTCAAAAAGAGTTTAGTACTGCAATTGTAGAGTGTACAAAAATCATAACTCAACATAATGTGAATGAGATAGTAATCGACCCTCGTGCTGATTATTTTATTAAAGAACCTATTAATCTATCGTTCCATGATTCAAAGGATAGAATGCCAATTCAGTTGACTGATATAGTAGCCGGATTTATGAGTAGATTTGCCAGAGAGTATTTTGTAAAACAGACTAAACTAGATGACCTTTCCTTATCGACCTTTAGCAAACTTTGTAGCTACAATAGGCTGCCTCATCCTAGCCCATTAGGAATTAACTTCTGCATACCAACTTTCCATCAAGATATTTTGAGGTGTCATTTCAATCTTTAACATGTAATAAAACCATTTCATTGGGCTTAGATATAAACATATCCATAGCCCATGAGTTTCAATTGTGTAGTACTTATTTTTATTTTTATAAGTTGCATTTGATTCTATAAATTGGCTTACTATTGATTAGCTACCACCAATCAAGATTATCAAAACCTTCCACACATCCGCAAGTGGGATTGGTGGAAGTACTACCCCAAACAAAACCAGTACTGGAATGATCACGTAGTTATAAAACACGATAAATGTTAGGACATAACCTAATAACTGTCTCCAGGTAAATCCATTGCGTGTTTCTTCAAGTGTAATCTCATTTTGCTGTTCTGAATTTTTCGCCGCTAACTCATCTTTGCTTTCTTGCTTCTTAGTAAAAAAACCAAACGCAGTCTTTACTAAATCAATTATTGTGCTTATTACAAACATATATTATTCCTCATTATTTCCTTCTATAATCCCTACTGCATACACCCATACGTGCTTACCCTTAACGAAGAGCTTTTTATGCTCTATGACAAAAACGTTAAGCTCCAAGTCCTGTAAGGCCCATTTAATAGTACTATCATCTTTAATCTGTGTAGACAGGCAAACATTAACTTGCCTATCATTTCTTTACTGAATACTGTAAGTACTAATTTAATAAGTACCTGAAGTATGATTTGGGCAACGAATCGCCCTATAATTATCCACATAGTGTCATATCCTTTAATTGAATTACGAAAAGCTGAACCCATACACCTTTGATGAATACCTTACGCTTACGAAGAATACGACAAGGCCATTTTTCATCAGAACGTGTCCATTTACTGAAATGTCCAGCCAGTAGATCTTTTGGTTCAGAACCATCCATGAAGGCAATGTTCATACACATCCCAGCATTAGGGTTAACCTTATGTTCACCGGCTCTAAATTCTGGTGCAATTTGCGATGGATGATACATATAGCTGTTCATTAGTGGTTGAACACCATCGAGTGCTAAATCTTGAGTTTCTTCTTGTGTGTAATGTTGTTCTGTCATTAGTCGATCCTTCTTGTAAATTTAAAAGTACCATTTACATCTGATAGTATTAATTTCGCCCCGTCTTCTGCATTCTTGAAGAAGTCATAAACAACTTTCCTTTTCTTCTTCTCTTTAATGCCAACTACACGTTTAGCTTTTTGTTTCTTAGATTTCTTAGTTGTATCGATTAGGTATTTCTTACCTTTTTCTTCAACTATGATAAGTTTTTTACTTGATATACCCTTATTTAAGGTACTAATGTTTCCTTGTTTAGTTAATCGTGCCGATTCAGTTGGAACTATCTTGTCGTATAGCTCGTTTGCTTCATCAGGATTCAGTACTGTTCTTAAATAAGCCGCCTGATCCCCACGTACAATGATCTGATTAATGCGTTTATCACCTGATTGAATAAAATTGAAGAATAGAGCACGCTTGGTAAAGGCCACCGGCCCACCCTTAATATCTTCATTCAACTGATTTTGCATCTGACGGGATAGTTCCCTAACCTTCTTAGTGATTTCACTCTGTACGTTTATGATAATCCTACTGCCACTATCATTGAGCCAACGCCCCGCTTCATTAGGACTACTTCCTTGTTTCCACGCCATTATGTTAACCATCCTTGTATTTCTGTGATTACACTATATAGTCGAAGTCGATCCGCTGGGGTGGGTAGTCTTGCTTTATGCATTAACGCTAAATTGATACATGATGGATGTAACCCAACACTAAGTATCAATGCCGCCTCGACTAGTAATGTTTCCTTCATACTCTTGAAAGGCCAGAGGATCGTTCTGGTATATTTGATTCCTTCTTCAATCTTTGCATTCACTGTTTTTGAACTTGAGCTGTAATCTCGCCAGCCGTTCTCAGTACTATCAGGTTTGAGTTTCTTTACGTCCTTAACCCGCTTATACATTTGCTTACTACCGATATACCAAGAACCGTCCTGAAAGTGGAATGCATATACAAAGCCTACATAATCACCGTTTGTTAGTTCTGCTTCGGTTAGGCCGTCTGCATACTTCCAATCTTCCATGATTACCCCTGTGTTACATATCTAATCATGTCATTTACGCGATTAGGGGTTTGGCGATACCAGTTGGAATTTTTGATTTCAACAATTGCGGTAGCATAATTCTTAGCACGCATAGCTGTTAGAAATTTCTTGAATTGCTGTACTTTTCCGATACCTAATTGAAAGATCATCATCACCATAAAATCATTCCAACGACTTTCAACAGGAAGATCTAAACGCAATTCATCAAGGTAAACGCGAGCGTTACCAATATCTTCAAGTAACAATGCATCAGCTTGTGCTTCTGTAATGCCATCTTTATATTGTTCTTCCTTGCCTTGTACTAATCGACCATATCCAATAGTAGAATACCCAAGGGAATCCTTATAGATATGAAACTTACCATTCTTATAAAACCCCTTATAAAGTTGATAAATCTTAGTACCTTCATATGTTTTGAGCTTTTCAATAATATCCATTTTAATAATCCTTAATTAATCATTTAACTAAGGTATTTATTGCAGGGGTAAAAAAGGGGCTGTTATTGCCCCTTTGTAGTTCTTTCTTCAAGTAATGTTAGTACTCTCACTAAATCCATCTGGATCTGTTCGATTTTTTTACTTAACTTTTGTATTTCCGTAACGTCACGTTCAAGTGTTTCTAGTTTAGTTTCGGCAATAGTTACGCGGGATTCAAGATCATAAAATCTCTCTTCATTCCTGTCATAATCTGCTTTACGATCTCTATAGACTGTCCACAACCAAACGATAACCGGGACCAGTATTGATCCTAAGAGCCATTCCATTTTGATTACCTTATGGTTATTATTATACTTATTAGTACTATTGTATTTATTAGTAACCAGTAAAATAGGCTAATGGAATTTTCAAACCAACAGAGTTAAGTACCTGAGCATAGGATTTCTGATTTTTCACAACATAACGTACCTGAATCGCCGATCCGGTCCAGTACACCACGATACCTGAGTAACCAACTGCATCCCCATCATCCGAGATGTTGCCCGGACAAGCATTCTGTAAAATCCAGGGTTGAAAACTCAGTGTCTTACTATAGGTGTTGTTCTGTAAGTCATAGCCTGCTGGAATGTCGATAAAATCAAGAATGCGGGGGACAGATGCAGCACTGGCTGCTGACCATATCAAACTACCAGAAGAATTGAACACATCCAGATAACCACTCGCAACGCTGTTGTTCTGACTACTGATCATCATCCCACCAGAACTAGGCATGTACTGATCAGCACCCGGAAAAGCGGCCTTCCCTGCACTTAATCTAACCCAACGTACAGAAGGGTTAGGATAGAAATTCTTCGGCAGATACCCAAACGAGTATGCATCAACGAAAGGATTGGTTATCTGATAGTAACCCTGATCTGTCATTGCACCGAAACCGCTATAACTACTTATCATTGCTGGCTTGTAAGTACCATCAACAGTCAACTTACCTGCACTGTTGTATGCTTCAAATCCTGACATTACTCATACCTCCAGATGTCGAAGGTAATAGATGCTGAAGATGGCGTACCAGTTGGGGTATAGGTCACGATGTAACCCCCATCGTAGCAACGTACTACATAGTACTGGTAGGTGTACCCGGCTTGTGGGTACACAATCCAACCGCTTGCAGTCATACCACTATATGCGATGTTCCATTGTTGAGCACCGGCAAGTGTTTGTGTCTGACTACCAACATAACGCAAGTTATAATCTTGCAAATCAACTATCAAAGTGCCGGAAGCATTCCAGCACTGTAAGCCCTGAGCCATAATTAAAATAATCCCATTCTCACGCGTAACACGTTGTTAGCGTCATAAACTAATATCTGTGTATTATTTATAACAAGGCGACCATTACCGGAACCATTTATATAAAATGTACCTGATTTATTGATCTGCCAGCCTGTGCTGTTCGCAACGTAGTTGTTACTTTGAATGGTATTACCGATTTTAGCATTGGTAATAGCCGCATCTTGTATTTTTGCTGTATTAATAGATGCATCTGCTATTTTAGCTGTATTGATAGCCGCATCTGCAATCTGGGCCGTACCGATGGCGGCATTCTGGATGATTGCTGAGTTCAACCATGTCACACCATTTTGTACAACGAATGGGTAGACTTTTGTACTATTACCAGCAGTTGCCGAACTAATGATACTGAAGCGATCCGCAATAACAGTAAAGACGGATGTTTGTTCTACACCATCAACTTTGATACCAATACCAGCAACATAACCATTAGAGTTAACAGAGAGGTAATAACCAGTATTTCCCACTTCTTCTATGAGTGATTCAACAACTGAGTTGAATTCTGAGCTTGCTAAAATACCATCGACAACGTCGTTATTTAATTGGCTAAATGGAATTGATGTTTGCTGAAGGAATGGAATCATATCAGTATAGATTATGCCATCCATGCCGAATACGTCATACATACCCGCCTTGATGTAATACTGACCATCAGGAACCGTTACCCACTCTGTATAGAATTTATCAGTAGTGAAATATTGTACACCCGATGAGAAGTCTTCAGAACTGGACACAAGGAACAAGATACCCGCGTAATCATCCGGCCTGTTGGCGTCATCCCATGTAAAGACTATCTGCCCAATAGCAGAACGGGGAACAAAGTTCTTTAACTGCGGTGCTTGCGGATTGTTCACTGATAGCTGTACTTCAGGACTGTATGTACCAGAAGTTGCACCCCACGCGACTACACCAATCTTCACATTACGCCCAATGTTGTCGCTTCTGTTCATCGCAAGCGTGTAGGTGAAGTTGTTATCTTGCGTGTAGTAGGACTTCTGAGCCACACCGCTACTGTTATAGATAATGACCTGATAGCGAGTGAAGTACGTGGACCACGGCTTACCGTTGGCGGTCAATGAAGCCTGCGAATCCCATGTAAAAATGAAGTCAGTAGAGTTAGTACTGGTAGTTGAGCCTTCAGCATTTACAAGATGCAAGTTAGTGATTGCTGGTAAAGTAAATTCATAGTCAGGCTGTACACCACTGATAGTCAGCTTCTGAGAGATGAAGCCTAGGTTGTTATAGGTACTGACAGCAAAGTCATACTTTTGAGTTGAGTCCAGAGAGTACAACTCATAGCTTGTAACGTACTGGCTAACCTGCCCTGCAAAGGTCCATGTAGTTGTGCCTGAGAGTCTGTAATAGGTGTAGTAACCACGAGCGTAAGGATCAATCGACGCATCCCAATCCATCAGTACTACCTGACCATTCGCCACTGTACCGCCTACTTTAGTTACCTGTAGGTTCGTAGGTGGCACTACGTTTACTACAGTACTGATTGACCCATCAACGGACCAGATGCCCGGATCAACACCCTGATAGATTTCGTTATGATATTCAACAGCGGTAAGCTGTACTGAGCCGATACTATCCTGTGAAGTTAATATATCTTTGGCAATAATACGGAATAATTTATTACTATAGCCAACCTCATTAAATGAAACGGTTATAATATCCCAAACTTTCAAATCCCAACCATCAAGCGTCGTAAATGATATTTGTGTTGCAGAGTACTTCAACTTTAGCAAGTCAATATTAACCATTGCCGCTACAGCGTCTTTGTCATAACACCATGTATAATCACGTGCAACAGTAATTACCTGACCATCTGAAAGTACAACCTCATCCTTAGTAATATCTGATGGTATACGCAGTACATCATCACTATAGGAATTGGCTACGTTTTTCCAGGTTGCATCAACTGTATTTGCATAGTCACTCATGCCTGATGTAGTAACTTTGAAATCACCATAGATGTTAGCCTCATTGAAAGAAGCAACAGATGTACCCTGAACATCAACAGTCATATACATCTTACCGGCATGAATATAGATAATACCGCCAAATGTTTGAAGAATTAACTCAATGTTACTTTTGTACGTTTGGCTGTAATCAATAGCACCGTTTGAGTAGTATTCAAAATTTTCACAGTACTGTGCACAAGAACGGAAACTATCTAAATCAATAATGTTAGGATCTAATCCCATACCAAACTCAGTGTTTGTGATTAGGTCATAAATTTGTGAAGGTCCATTAGATGCACAACGTGTTTTCAAATCAACTAAATCAGTAATTAGACGGCCTTTTGCCTCACATGTAAGAACATAGTTATCATTGATTAGAATTGAATCCTCTAAGCTGTCCTGTGTCTTTTTGATTACTGTATAAATCTGTACAACGTTGTTACCGTGAAATGTGGAATTATTCCAGTTAGCACCCGCATATTGTCCAGCAAGTACCTTACCGTTTGTATAGCTATCCTTACCGAAATACACTTCTAACTGAAGGTACGGTCGGTATTTGGACATAATCTTATCGCTGGATACAACACCTTCTGTTGTAATTGATTGTGCTAGTATTGGCTCATCGTCGATATATATTTGTGATATTACATTATTAATTTCACCCATTGCTATAGCATGTGAAGTGAAAAGATATTGTGATTCACCATTCAATACATTGAACCAGTTAACTATTGAACCGGTTTTGATATAACAACCAGTGTTTAAGTTGGGTTTATCACCCCCATACAAAATGGGCATACCTGATGTTGGGGCAGTACTTCTTGAAAGAGTTGTTGCCGTATCACTTGTTGCTGTTAGTCCGAGCTGGGACAACATACTTGTCGCGACGAATGAAGCAGCACCAGCAGCCGCACCCCATGCAGCCGCCGCCCATAATGATGCTCCACCCGTCCATGCAGCCGCGAAAACGGCAACAGCAGTAACAATAGCTCCGAGTATTCCATTACTCCCTGAACCCATAATTAATTATCCTTTTTTAATTGTGTAAAATACTTTGTCCCTAAAGTCAGAAAGTCGTTTTACTTCGAATTGTTTTGTTGTGTGATTAACTGCCAGCACGCAATCATTAAGTACAATGCTTGCGTTGAGGTTATCAATCATAATGTCACCGATAACGGGGAATTCTGTAACAGAACCATGTTTAGATACTAAATCTTCTAAGTCTTCGAATCCGTTATTGTTGAATATTTGCAAACCCTCTTTAACGGTAGTGTATTGTCCATATGCAATAGGCGTATATGCTGTATCACATAGAATATCAATTGCCTTAACAACGATGATGTTACAATCATTAGTACCTAATTCGTATGGTTTACTTAATACATCCTCAGCATGTGACAGTAGGTGTTTTATACGTTCTCTTTTATTCATTATGATTTATACTTCCAAACTTGATTACTATTAACAATGCCTAATAGGCTAAAATATGCATCACCTGGATGAGCCGATTGATGTACTGAGTTTGCCGCCGTTGTTTTCATCTGTACATCTAACTTCTTCCAAACACTATTTAGGTTTACAGTTAGTTCATTTGTTAAACCATCGGCAGAGTTATTACTTACTGACTCGAAAAAGTCGATATAGCCTGAGTACATAAGATCATGTACTAGTACCGAGTTATCAGCGGGGCTTAAAATGGTAAGATATATGTTAACCTGGGCTGATTTGAACGCACCACCAAGAGCTAGTACTCTAAATGAGCTATTGACGTTACTTATTTTAAAGTTAATTGAATCATTGCTAATGTCTTTCTGTTCAGAAAAGGTGGGAAAACTATCGTTGATAAAATCGGGAAAGCTTGTGTAATTTATTCCATTAGCCACAATATCAACATATCCATCTGTTAGATGAATGGCATTAACTCCTGCCCCCTGTTGTGGGTATACGTCAACACACTTAACATGAACACCCATAGACATTAATTGAGCAAGATTGAGTAATGTTAATTTTGTTCCATGAGTCATATTGTAATAACTCAACAGTGCTGAATTTGTAAAAATCGCAGAATTCATTAGGTAAAATCCTCTGTTGCTTTGAGGGTAATACTCATGACGTTCTGAACATTTAGCTTAAGATCATTATCAACATCAAGCGTGAATGAACCCTGAATATTGTTGTAGTTGACAGTTTCATTAATCGCTACTGAAGCACGTAATGCCGGGAACACTGTCAGTACATTACCTACATGACCAATTACGCGATAAATCTTCTTATGATTCTGAAATTGAATAAGAGTACCAACCTCAAGAGTATTCGCATTACATGTAATAGAACTAACACCTTTTGCTGCGGCGGCGGTTGCCCGTACTGCGGCTGTTTGTGAACCGTAATAAGTGCTTAAATGTCCAAGATCCATTGTAAAGTCCGCACCCTGGCCATATTTCGCTATAAAATTATTATATTCTTGAATGTCCTTTTTGTTGAAACTCAAAGTGAACTGAATTGAATAGTACTGAATGCCGGTACTTCTTTGGATTTGTGACCCCGTCCAGCTTCTGTTACTGTAACGTGGTTCCACTGATGATAATGTAAAGTCACCAATCTTGATATTTTTACTGAATAATGCCATTATTGCTATCCTTGTTAATTTATCTTTTGTATTTATTGCATGGACTAACTTATGATTGAAATAATAAAGGAAAACCTTGCAGCCATTATTGGCCTATTCATTCCTACTGCTGTAATTGCTTTTAGTCTTTATCAAAGGTTCAACAGTAACTCTTCAGCAAGTATCATTAACAAACTCTGGTCTTTATTAGTTGGCGAGAAAGATTATTACAACGCAAAGATAAATGACTTTTCCAAGCAACAACATGATATTGATAAGTTCAATCTTGCCTATGGCTTTCGTTTTGATAGTATTCAAAAGATTGAGCGTTTTTTAGAATGGACGCGAAAGAACAATTTTCAAATCCATTGGTTTAGTGGATTAGGTTATCGATTTAACTCAAGTACATTCCAGTTAAGGCCAATGAAGACGAAGCATAAACTGATTTTGTTTTTGCAATTCATCGGTGTAACGGCCACTTCGATCTTTCTAGTCTGGCAATATTTTAACGATAGCCTCCCAAAAACTACTGACGGCAGTGTCATTTTTCCTTTCTATATATTAGTCTTTGAAGTTTTTCTAGCTTACTATTTAACCATCGTAAGAATTAAAGCATTGTATAAATCTAAGTTAGCTAAAAAGAAAATGAAAGCATCCATTATTAAAAAAATAAAGCCCTCTTGAGAGGGCTTAAGTATTACGCTTTTGTGCCTGACGTGTTGCCTGTAGAACACCATTGCTATGTTTTTTCAACATATCGTTCATTTGCTGATCTGTCATATTGGTAGATCCCTGAACAATCAAAGGTGCGTTGACATTAGTTGGATTACTACCAGTACCGCCATTGGCGTTAGCATTACTTAGATACTGAGTTAAGTCTTTGTTATTCGATTTGCTCAATACACGTTCACCAGCTTGTAGTATCCAAGTAGATTCGTCTTTCCCACCCATCATCGGTACTGAATCAATACCACTGTGAGCCTGACCACTTGCCGCCCCCTTAGCCGTTGTGATAATTGAAGCACCCATTGATAGGATACTAGCATAGTTGGCAAGGTTAGCCGGGAATGGCGTCGCAAGTGCAGTAGCAAGTGCTTCCTGAATCTTCATGACCGTGTTTGCAATCGTGATACCTTTCTGTACTGCGAATGCTGCTTGTGCGGCCTTGCTTCCTTCACCAAACGCACCCGCCATAATTGTACCTATACTACCAGCACTATCTGAAAGTATTTGCATTTGTGCCTGTGTATTTTCAGTTTCAATTGCCATTGCCTTTTGATTGTACTTTTGAGTAATGGCGTTTTTACGCTTTAAATATTCCTCATGGCTTGTCCCTAATTTCTCGTTTAACTGAGCATTTAGGGTTAGTTCAAGTTGCATTTCGTTTTGAAGATCTTTCTGTTTCTGAGCAAGAATATTCTGGTTGTCCCAAGGATTGCTTTCATCACTACCTACATTGTTCGAACCAACACGTTGATTTTGTTGTTCAAGTAAGTACTTCGCCTGATCATTTGAAAGAATACTTCCAATTCCGGCAATGTTTTCAGATAGGGTTTTCAAGTTCTTGTTAGGATCTGAATAACCAATCATATCATCAATCATTTCTTTGAACTTTTTAGCACGGCTATCGTATGCCTGAGTCAACATAGAAGAAGTTTCTGTTTCGGATATACTGAGCGTCTTTGCTGAGTCTTTTATTTTTTGAATTATTTCATCTTGCTGTCTCTGAAAGGTCTTAACGCGTATATCACCATCTGATAAACCAATCTGTGATAGTGTCTGCTGCAAGTTCTTTTCAGCTTGCACTTTCTTTGCTGCTTCTGCTTTTGCGGCGGCTGCGGCTTTTGTTGCTGCGGCCTTAGCTGCGGCTGCGGCCTTAGCTGCTTCTTGTTCCTTGTTGATCCAACCACCAGTAGGGGCCGCGTTTTCAGTATTGGCATCTGGTTTAGGTGGAAACTGGTTATCAGCGGCGGCTTGTTTCCATTCTTTAGTATTCGCTATAAATGTACGATTTACATTATCCATATCTGCTAAGAATTTTGGGATAACGCCATCACCACCGTAATAGAAATTACGGAACATTTGCATAAAATCAGTTTTGGACCAATCTTTATTCATTAAATCAAAAAGAGTTTGAATATCATCAAGAGTTGGACCGAGTGAATTAGCCATGAATAGTTGAAAGGTATTAGATAATGAATCAACTTTTTGATCAAAATCGGCAAACTTCTTTGCATTCTCTTCAGTAAGAATAACTGATTGTGAATGAATGCCATTCATTAGATCAGCAACGTTATTGTACTGTTCAAAAGTACTCACAAGTTTAGAACCATCTGAACCCAATGTTTCTAACATGTTGGTAATTTCGGCAGTGGATTTACCAGCAGCTTTCATTTCATAGAAACTTTTAGCTAATGCCTGAATACCACCATCGGATTGATTTAGGTACTTGTTAAAGTCCTGTAAGTTCAATCCGTATGCCTTCATATCTCCAGCAGGACCAGAACCATCACGGAACGCATCGCCTAAGTGATCAAGTACATCACGGTTAATATCACCAAATTTTTCTACATCAAAGCCTACGCCCTGAAATGTCTTTTGAAGTTGTTGTAGTTCAGTAACTGTTAGGCTCGAAGTCTTAGCTACTTCATTGTACTGTTTTACAAAATCATTCGAAGCTGATACTGCGGAAAAGATACCGCCAGCTAATAGACCAACTGCACCAGCAGTACCAACGATGCCAGTATTGAAGCCGCTGAACCTTTCTGTAATGTCGCTGAATTTCTTTGTGAATCCACCAAATAATTCATCAGATTCAGCACCAAATGATTGAATTGAATTCACACCCTGTGCTAATGCCTTACGTAAACCAGTAACATCACCATCGACTTCAAAAATCATCTGTTGTTTATTTTTTGCCATTTTTATTTTTATCCTTTAATGCTTCTGCCTTAATCATTTCAGCCATCGCGTTAAAGTTTTCAGTGTCACGTTTAATTCGTGCTTCTTCTTCCTCTTTGGCAATCTGCTTAGTTGTCTTATTGGCAAGTAATCCGAACATATCCCAATCGCTTACCTTAGCGGATTTCATACCAGATTCAGTCAAGTTAGCTGATGACATTAAAATCAAATGGCATAGATTGGCGTAGCGTATTTGTTCAACTCTTGCCCCATTTGGTTCAATAACCGCATCGTAAAGGAATAACGCATTGAATAAATCAGGATCAAGTTGATTAAGTTCTTCCGGCGACAACCCCCTTTTGTGTATCATCTTTAGGCAAAAATTAATACGGGGATCACCGGTTCTTATTTTTTTTCGATTTCATCCTGTGTGGATTCGTCGCTCCATAACAACATAGCTTTTTCAAATAGTTCATTTGCAACAACTGAATCAAGTTCTGTATTGATGTTAATCTTTCCAGCTTCATCACCATCGGCGAATAAATGATAACCAGTTTCATCACAAATACAGTGAATCAGTGTACCTTTAGGAGTTGTACACTTTTCAAGATCTGCGATTGTTGGACGATGTGCGTATAGTTCAATGCCATTGTTTAGGGTAATTTTTGTTAGAACTGGCTTCAATGCCGCTTTCAATTGTTCAATATTCATATTTGTTCCTTTTTGTTATGAATTTGGGGGTTCATGCCCCCCCATTAATTATTACTCGTAAATTAGATTACGCGGTTACGTCAATTAGGCCACTTGCTACAGGACCGCCAGTAACAGAGAATGTAAATTCACGAGTTACGACAGCATCTTTATCACCTGCAAGGGTATCAGCAGATACAAAGCCATTGTATACAACATAGAAGCCTTCAGTTTTAGTAGCGTCCTGGAAGTATTCTAGTTTCAACTGAATCGCTGTTTGGTCTTCATTTGCCTGTACCAATTGTTGATGTACAGCATCATCAGCCAAATAGTTAACAGTTAGAGAAATATCACCAACTGATTTAGTACCTAAAAGTTTATTGTTATAGACAGAATTGAATACAACCACATCAATAACGGTAGAAGAACCGCCAGAAGTTGTAAATGAAGCTAATTGTGGTACTTCAGTGAAAGTTGCTGATTCGGTACTTCCAGCAGTACCAATAGATGCACGAATATTAGCACCTGATTGAATATGGAATGCCATTATGTATTATCCTTAATTAAGTTATTACCTCACATTTCCCTGTGAGGCTTTCATATTATTTATTAGTTTGGCTTTTCAGGCCATGTGATATTTGGTGCTGTACTTAGATCTAGTGCATTTAAAGCATCGGCATAATCTAACCATGAGCTAAGTACCGCTTTTTCTTCATCAGTAAGGGTACGCCCAAGATTGAGTTTCATATTTAGTGTATATGTCGCACTCTGAATTTCTGCTAATAGCTGTTCGCGTTTTTGAGTAGCCACCATTACTTGATCTATCATTTCAAGATGTGGACCAGTTTCATCAAACAACTGATAAAATCCTTCAGGCGGATTCCAGTACGCATCATATTCACTATCTGAAATTTCTACTAAATCGGCGGGTAGCGTCCCCGCCTCTTGATATTGTTCTAGATTTTCACTATTGTAAAAACCTTTCGTTGTAATTGAGTAATAAAACATATTAGTAACCTATTGCTATGAAGTTTATACGGCATGCTGAACTAACCTGATTATCGACATGAATATCAAAATTAGTTGTGCGGGCTGTACTGTAATTGATAATACGAACAGATGTACCGCCTGTGTTATCACCTAATACGGGGATACATATCATACATTGTGTAGTAAACGTTGATGGATAGCTAATTGTACCTTCACCACTACTATTAAGCGTAATAACCGCTGAGTTACATTGAATATGAAATTGGCGACCTGAACTTGTCATTACTCTGAATTGGTTTGTACCACCACTAGTGAAACCCATATTGCTAAGGGTTGCATATAATGATGCGGTATTAACGAAACTTAAATCACCTATGTTACGATGTGGTGTACTATTCCAGTTAACTGAACCAGAACTATTTCGGTTAAGTGTTAAGTTACCATCAGAAACTAACCAATCAAAAATATATGTTTCATTCGCATCAGCAATACCATTCACACCACCTAAACAACGGAAAGAAGGTGCTTTAACAGAACCGGTATTAGAAATAGTTAATTCACCCGAACCACCTTCAACCATGATTGAAGCATATTGTCCAGTACCTACAACGTTTTTAGCTCTAAGTTGTGCAACTGTATTATTTGCACCTGCGACACGATAAACCGAACGAAGATCACCACCATATGCAACAGTGCCGCTTGATGGTAATGCTGTATCTGCGGTAATCACGTTGAAGTTAGTGTTAGCAGCACTGAATAGACCATTAACACGCATTACCCAAACACCAACTACAGCAGCAGGACGGATTTCATTCGGTGAACCACCATACAAACTGTTAGAGTTGCTTGCGTTAAACACCGCACCGCGTGTATGTGAACCATTGGTGTATGTTCCACTTGTCAAAGATGCCAACGCGTTACCTACAGTCTCGATAGGGGTAAATGCGTTTGAATATGATCCAAATGGTAAATGAGCAAAGCCGTCCATAGTTGCTGTGAACTGACCATTGATGTTTGGAGCACCTGAAGTAGCCGCTGTACCAGTATCACCATGCATAGCTATTGCTGATGTTGTACCTGCGTTACCACGCAAGAAGGTAGAAGCAATTGAACCTGATTGAGTACCGTTCAAATCTGGTAAACGGAAAGTTGTAGAACCGTCACCCGTTGAAAATTTACCTCGATGTGATGGACTTGATTGCCAGGTACTCTCAGAAACAGAAATGAACATACCACTTGAAACAGCAGCCCATAAATCTGCGTAAGTTGTACGGCTGAGCAACTGCCCATCACATGCTAAGTGACCACCGGGCATTGCCGCACGAGTACCAAGGAACCATTCAACAGCACCAAGGAAGTTATTCATTACGCCGTTGATAGTAGCAGTACCCGAACCCGTTGCCGCCTGTAACTGACGTAATGTCACTGCGTCATATGCAGATACAGCATCAGCACCTAATGTAAGAGAACCAGATAGATCCGAAATAGTCTGTGTTGATATAGAAGGTACAGTAACTTTAGTTAGAAATTGTGCATTAGATGCATCCATATTTAACCATGCTAAACTGTTAGATTGAGCATTGTTAACAACAAAGTTAGTACCGGAACCAGTACCGAAATATACTGTACCAGCGGTTGTTTGTGCACCATAATAGCTATTAACATCACTATTAGTACGATTAGCTAAGAAACTTAAAGTACCCGAACCAGCACGTGTAATCGATCCTGAAGTTGTAAGTGTACTGTTAACCTGTACTGCACCAGTAATAGTTGCTAACGACTCATCTGCATCAAGTTCAATCATTGATGAATTATTACCAGAAACATTACGTGCTGATAGTGTTGTTCTACCACCACCAGTAGTATCATAATTAAATGATAAAGCACCTAATGATCTACCGTATGGGCTATCATCTGATGTAGTCAAGTTAGCCTGAATATATCCAACCTGTGTTATATCAAGTGGCATAATTCCATCTTTTTGATCAATACGGTTCATTGTAATATAAGTAGGATAAGCATCACTCCTGCTCATAGTCTGGCGATAATTTGTATTGATCTCGCGTCCAGTTATAACACCGGAATATTTTGCATCAGTACCAATTAATGTACCTGTCATTGTGTCGCCAGCTTTAGCTACAGCACCGAGATTAGTTAAAGCATTTGGTGCGGTAGTCGCACCAGTACCGCCATTGGCAATACTTAAAGCGTTCGTTAGGTTTAGGCTATCAGCAGTAAGTACCCCACTGAATGTACCAGTTGTTGAAGTCAAAGCACCAGTAGATAATGTACCTGAGAAATTAGCAGAAGTTGAAGTTAAAGGACCTGTTGAGACTGCTCCACTGAATGTTGCACTTGTACCGGCTTTGTTGAATAAATCGAACTTTTGCTGAGTTGAAGGATCAGATCACGTATCTTCCCGACAACGCAGACCGTTCCGTGGCAAAGCAAAAGTTCAAAATCACCAACTGGCCCACCTACAATAAA
>Ga0308166_1001604_pt1 | contig 23506 bp, 27 predicted proteins | sample PhyCR2_2_FD_202137 | JGI IMG/M metagenome (GOLD analysis project Ga0308166, IMG submission 202137) | Phyllosphere microbial communities from UC Gill Tract Community Farm, Albany, California, United States - DLSLCC.R2 | ecosystem: Host-associated > Plants > Phyllosphere > Unclassified | place... | reverse complement strand
CTCCTCATTCACGTGATAAGTTACGAACGGTCAGGGATTCGGGCTATGACCTTGATTTCAAAATCAAATCCTGCGAGCCAGGTCACGCCTACCGCTGTCCAGTTCGGATAGGGGGGATGGGGGAAAAGAGCCTCTTTGACCTGCATGATCGTGGGAAACTGATTTTGCGGGTCAGTATGGAAGGTGGTGACATCGATAAGATCGTCAAAGGTGCAGTCCGCAGCCGCCAGCGTCGCCTTCAGGTTATCAAATGCCAGCTGCACCTGAGCGACAAAATCCGGCTCCGGTGTGCCATCGGCGCGGCTTCCCACCTGGCCAGAGACAAACAGTAAATCGCCGGAGCGGATCGCGGCAGAGTAGCCGTGCGCTTCATAGAGCGCATGGCGGCTGGCGGGGAAAATCGGTTCGCGCTGAATCATAGGGTATCCTTTACTTTTGTTCAGGGTGAAAAAACGTAAAGCGCAGCACGGATATATGTTTTAATATACGTGGCGTATGTGAAATTAAGCACACATACGCGGCGTATGTCAAATAGAAGGGAGAGGGTATGGTTGCCAAGCGACGCAGCGAAACGATGGAAGAGAACCGCGAAAAACTGATCGCGGCAGCGCGGAAAGCCTTTGCTGAAAAGGGTTTTGCCGCTGCTTCAATGGATGAGTTAACCGCCAGCGTTGGGCTAACACGTGGCGCGCTCTATCACAATTTTGGCGATAAAAAGGGGCTGCTTGCCGCTGTGGTAGCCCAGATTGATGGTGAGATGGCAGAACGTGCAAGGGCTGATGCCTCTCATGCCAGCGACGACTGGGAAAGGCTGCTGGCCGAGGGCGTTGCCTACATCAAGATGGCGCTGGATCCAGAGGTGCGGCGCATCGTGCTGCTTGATGGCCCGGCGTTCCTGGGCGATCCCGCCCAGTGGCCTGGGCAGATTAGCTGCCTTGACGCCACCCGCCAGACGGTTAAAAAAATGCTCGAGGACGGCGTGCTTAAGGCCGTAGATGCCGATGCCGCAGCGCATATGTTAAACAGTGCTGCGATGAACGCGGCGATCTGGATAGCGGCCAGCAACGAGCCGGAGAGGGCGCTGCCGAACATTATTGACGTGTTTACGCAACTGGCAAGCGGCTTACGCAATGACGAGGGATCGGTGAAATTTTAAATAGCAGCTAAGTCCTGATTTTGAGGAGTCTGGTAACGGCGGACTCCTTCGCTGATGCATAAACGATTCAAAATGTGCTCAAAAATTGATTCATCTCATCGCGACTGGAGAGCCTGACGCGTTTTGCCGCACCTTTCTTTGCAAACACCGCCAGATGTCCCTGATAGCAGCTCGATCCCGTTCGCGTCTCATACGCCTCTGCCCATTCCAGAAGCGCCGCAAAATCCGCAGCGGAGCCGCTGTTTCGTACTCCCCGGGCCTTGATGTTGGCTACGCACTCGGCGGGAGCAGGGGTCAACCAGATAATATGCGTGGCGTAGGCCGCGACGCTATCGGCAATCCAGCCATAGACGCCCTCCATAATCCAGCGCGTTTCACGCGCAATCGCCAGCGCGTCCTGCAAAACAGCCTCTTTTGCTCGAGCCTTAACGTAGCCGCCAGGCTCCCAGTTTAGGTTATCTAAGTCCGTAACAGGCAGGGCGATCTTTTCTGCCAGCTGCCTAGCCAGCCAGCTTTTCCCCGATCCGCTATTGCCTATGATGAGCACACGTTGTATGTCACTACGCATCGATCAGCCTTCAACCAGCGTAGTGTTAAATTCCAGGCCGGGCATCATCTGCGTAAGACCGTCGGTGAGCATCTTGCCGGCGGCGTGCAGCGCATCAAGGGGCATTTCCGGCAGGCTTTCCAGAATAAACCACATCTCTTGATCGGATGCGCTCAAGCGGGTGCGCACACCCTGACGCCAGTTCCAGCGGCGACAGGTTACGCCGATATCGTCACGCCAGATAACCTCTCCCGGCTCCGGCGACTCGAGGGTGGGCTGCCCCTCTTTGATGGCGTCGAACGTCTCCGTACCGTCGGCAATGACCAACCTCGGCAGGCCCCTGTAGGCAGCGAAATTTTCTCCGCCTACCGGGACAGCATAGCGCAGGCTAACTGCATTATAGAGATCGACAACCGGATCCAGCGCCGCCATGGTACCGTCCCGCAACACCCGCTTACGCAGCGCTTCAGCAGAGCAGGGTGTACGTTTGGGCTTGGCACCAAAGGCTTTGAATACCTCACTCCAGGCGTTCAAATGACTTTCTGCCCATGCGGGTTGACCCTCAAGCACGGCCTCACAGGCCTCTTTCAGCGCTCGCTCCCCAAGCTGAATATCATCCAGCGGCGCGGCTTTCACATAGATACTTAATGCACGAAAGCCGGGAGCGATACGTGCCAGCTCTGGGCTGATTGACGGTAACGGTATGGACATCGCATAATCCTTTAATGACTGATTTATTCTATGATATCGACCAATGACCAAAAAAGTCAATATAGCGACCATGAGCAGTGCCGATGTTAGCACCATCAATCAAGCGGTTTCCCAGCGCATCAAGCTCTACCGCAGCCAAAAAAAGCTGTCGCTCGACGAGCTTTCGCGGCTGGCTGGCGTCAGCAAGGGGATGCTGGTAGATATTGAGGGCTGTAAGGCCAATCCCAGTATTGCGTTGCTGTGTAAAATTGCGGCGGCAATGAACGTCTCCGTTGCTGACATTGTGAACGTTGCCAGTGAGCCGATGGTACATCTTATCGACCGAAATGATATTCCTGTGCTGTGGCAGGGGGAGAAGGGCGGAAGCGCGAAGCTGCTGGCGGGTACGCGCGGGCCGGATATGCTGGAGCTATGGCAATGGGTGATGCAACCCGGCGAAGCGTTTGTCTCCTCGGGCCATCCTGCCGACACCTGCGAGCTGCTGTTTGTCAACCGGGGCCAGCTCACGCTTCAGGTTGATGGGTGTGATTATGTTATTAACGAAGGGTGCTCGGCGGTGGCGAGAACGGATAGACCCCATGCCTATCTTAATGAAACCGGAGACGCCCTGGAATTCACCATGACGGTGTATGAAAAAAGCCGCTGATAGTGGCCTTAAAATAATTTGCTTGTAGGCCCGGTAAGCGCAGCGCCACCGGGCATTTATATGTTCAACCTGCAATGTTGCAGGCTACACCGTATAGATTTGGATATCGTGCCCGCGGAAGGCATCGGCGTAGGCTTTGCTGATATTCTCTTCAACGACCATAACGTCAATCTCGCTACAGGCGGCGACCACATAGCGGGCTACGGCGGGGATCTTATTGGCGGTAAGCGCAACGATGGTCTCATTGCACTGGGCGATTACCGCTTTTTTGAATTCGCAGTCGGCGTAATCGAACCCTGTCAGCCCTGACTCCGGGGCCATTGCACAGCCGCCGATAAACCCCTGATCAAAGAGCATGCCCTGGATCTGGGCGATTGCTGGCATCCCCACGCAGCCGCCGGAGGCGCGTTGAACCAGGCCACCAAGAACGATCACCTCATACAGCGGCTTTTTCAGCAGCGCCGCCGCAATCTCCGGCGAGTTGGTGACAACGGTGAGCGCCAGCTCGGCGGGAAGCGCCTCTGCCATCGCCAGATTGGTCGTTCCAGTATCAATAAAAATAGCGCTGCCGGACTTCACCAGTCGGGCGCAACGTTGCGCGATTTTGCTCTTTTTGGCCTGATTTTTCTCTTTTCGTATGGCGTAGTCCCCGGACTCCGGCAGTATCATAATGGCTCCGCCGTAAACCTTTTTACAGACACCCTCATTGCTAAGCTCATGTAAATCCCGACGAATGGTATGTTCTGATACTCCTAGCCGCACGGCCAGCTCGCTACAGAGCACGCGACCATTCTCTTCAAGGATCTGTCTAATGAGCACTTGTCGCTGCTCGGGTAAAGCTGCATAATCGAGCACATTAACTCCTAAAAATTTCACATCGAGCAATACAGAGCATGATCGTGCATTGTAATTGTCTCGTCAAACGAATTTATCCTTAACCGAAAAGAGATCCTGCATGAATGAGAAGCTAGCGACCCGAATTATTTTCTTCGTTGCCGGACTGGCAACCGCAGCCTGGGCGGTAATGGTGCCCTTCGCTAAACTCAATACAGGAGCCAATGATGCCCTGCTCGGCATTCTGCTGCTGTGCCTGGGCGGCGGGGCAATTATCTCAATGCCGCTCGCCGGGCCGCTGTCATCCCGCTTCGGCTGCCGCAAGATTATTGGTTGCGCCGTGCTGATTATCATCCTGTCGATGCCTTTCCTGACGCTGGCCGAGAGCCCCCTAAGCCTGGGCCTGCTGCTGCTGATCTTTGGTACCGGAATAGGGATGACAGACTGTGCTATGAATATTCAGGCTATCCTCGTGGAAAAAAACGAGAACGTGCCGCTGATGTCCGGTTTTCATGGAATGTATAGCGTGGGCGGCATTGCCGGGGCAGGCGTGATGACCGGCCTGCTCAGCATAGGCCTAACCATTCTGAGTGCAACGCTGGTGATTGTGTTGCTGGTGGCTTTACTGGTAGCCGTCAGCTTCCGCCACTTTTTGCCCTATGCTAACCCAACCGAAGGTCCGGCCTTTGCCATCCCAAAAGGCGAGGTGCTACTGCTGGGGATCATTTGCTTCATTGTCTTTCTGGCCGAAGGAACCGTTCTCGACTGGAGCGCGGTCTACCTCGTCGAGGTGAGAAACGTGGCCGATTCGCTGGGCGGGCTGGGTTTTACCTGCTTTGCCGTGGCGATGACTATCGGACGTCTCAGCGGCGATGCGATCATTGCCCGCGCGGGCCAGCTGCGGGTAGTCGTGTGTGGAGCCATCATGGCCTTCGCGGGTTTCTGCCTGATTTTTACCGCCGGCTCGCTCATGCTGCTGCTGGTAGGCTACCTGCTTATCGGTGCCGGCTGCGCTAACATCGTCCCGGTCATGTTTAGCCAGATTGGTAAACAAACGAGCATGCCGCAGATGGTCGCCGTTCCTGCCGTAACCACGCTGGGCTACATCGGGGTGCTGGCTGGCCCGGCGATGATCGGTTTTATTGCTCACCATAGTTCATTACCCCATGCCTTTATCTTTGTCGCCGCCCTCATGATCGTTGTCCTGTTGCTCAGCGCCGTGCTCAACAAAACGATGAAGCTGCGGGAAGAGATGTAATTCGTAGCAGGGCGATTATTGGCGCCCTGCTTTTTTATTTTTTTGTTGTGAATACGATTAATTCTACTTTTTCTGCCCTAAGTTGATTCTTTGCCGTTTACGCCGATTCTCTATCCCTCAGACTACTAATTTAAGTCTGGCTACACTCTATTTTAGGCTGGCGATCTCTTCTTATTATTAAGAAGTTTTAGGATTGTTGTGTATGATATATTTTGCTGAAAAATAGAGCGGATTAAACGTTTCCTTAACCGATAAAGCTGCTTATACTGTAGTCTATGGTGTAAAATTCTAACCTGATGCAAATTGATATCACTTAACGGCAAACACATTATCAGTTAAAAATAGAGGTGAAAAAGCCTATTTCCGATGATATAAATCTGTTATCTCCTGCTGATGTACCATGGTGCTTTTTATGTTCCGAAATATGAGTGTGCGCACGTTCATAATCATATACTTACTTGCTTCATTAGGGCTAATGAATATATTAGTGATAGTTCTCACAAAAAATAGCACCCTAATGCTGCTAATTTGCGCGGTATCCGTTTTAACCATCTATTTTATGTGGCTATATCTTACGACCTATCTTGTCTCGCCTATTAATACGGTGAAAAAAAGTATCGATGAGGTCACGGCGGGTAACTTGTCTGTGACGATCCCCGAGTTTGGCAACAACTGTGCGGGGCGCCTGATCCCGGGTATTAACAATCTTGCCAGCAACATCGCTACCCTGGTGCGTGAAATCCGTGCGTCCTCCCAGTCCGCGATGGACCTCTCCGAACAGCTCGCTGCCCGGAGTACCGAATTGTCGGTGAAAACCGAGGAGCAGTCTGCGGCGCTTATTCAGACGGCGTCCAGCATGGAGCAGATGGCTGCCAGCACCAAAAATAACGCGGGTAATACCCAGCTTGCTAGCCAACAGGCGGACGAGGCGACCCGCTGCGCACGTCAGGGAGGCGAGCTGATGACGCAGGTGGCGGCCAATATGCAATCCATTACTGACTGCGCGCGGCAGATGACAGAAATTATCTCTCTGATTGATGGCATTGCCTTCCAGACGAATATTCTGGCGCTCAATGCGGCGGTGGAGGCAGCGCGAGCAGGGGAGCACGGTAAAGGTTTCTCAGTGGTGGCCGGTGAGGTACGCCATCTTGCTCACCGCAGCGCTGAAGCAGCAAAAAGCATCAAATCACTGATTGACGTCACTGCGCAGAACGTCTCTCAGGGCGTCACCATCGTTGATGAGGCGGAAAAGAACATGCTTGAGATCGTCTCCGGCTCCGGATTGTTGAGTAAGCTGATGGATGAGGTTTCCGTGGCGACGCTACAGCAGGAGAAGGGCATCGCCCAGATTACCCAAGCCCTCTCCGAGCTGGAACGCGTTACGCAAAGCAACGCCACGATGGTTGACGAGCTGGCTGGATCTTCCGACGTGCTTAAGCGCCAGGTGATTGAACTGCAAGGCAGAACGCATAACTTCCGCCTGGCGAATTCTACGCCTGCGGGAAATTCACCTTTTCCCCTGCAAATTCAGTGTAATGGCTAATTTTCAGATTACTTACTGACGCCGTCCAGCTAGACTGTCACTATTAGCATGCTAAATGTGGAGGAGCCGTGGAGGCGATTAAGGGATCGGACGTTAACGTGCCGGATGCGGTTTATGCATGGCTGCTGGACGGCAAAGGGGGCGTAAAGCCGCTGGGCGATGATGACGTTATTGACGGTGACCACCCCTGCTGGCTGCATCTCAACTATACCCAGCCGGAGAGCGCCCAATGGCTGGCCTCTACGCCGCTGCTGCCTAATAACATCCGCGATGCGCTGGCTGGTGAAAGCCTGCGACCGCGCGTTACCCGTATGGGCGAGGGGACGCTAATCACGCTGCGCTGCATCAACGGCAGTACCGACGAGCGTCCCGATCAACTGGTCGCCATGCGTCTCTATATGGATGAGCGGCTGATTGTCTCTACCCGCCAGCGAAAAGTGCTGGCGCTGGACGACGTGGTCAAAGATCTGGAGGAGGGAACCGGGCCGGTGGACTGCGGCGGCTGGCTAGTGGACGTCTGCGACGCGCTAACCGACCATGCCAGCGAATTTATCGAAGAGCTGCATGATAAGATTATTGACCTGGAAGATAATCTGCTCGACCAGCAGATCCCGCCTCGCGGTTTTCTCGCCCTGCTGCGCAAGCAGCTCATCGTGATGCGCCGCTATATGGCTCCCCAGCGTGACGTCTATGCCCGGCTGGCCAGCGAGCGCTTTCCGTGGATGAATGACGATCAGCGTCGCCGGATGCAGGATATCGCCGACCGGCTGGGACGCGGCCTTGATGAAATCGATGCCTGTATTGCCCGTACCGCTGTCATGACCGATGAGATCACCCAGGTCATGCAGGAGTCGCTGGCGCGCAGAAGCTACACTATGTCGCTGATGGCGATGGTCTTTTTACCCAGCACGTTCTTAACTGGCCTGTTTGGCGTAAACCTGGGCGGGATCCCTGGCGGTGAGTGGCATATGGGCTTTCCGCTGTTCTGCCTGATGCTGATGGTGCTGATCGGCGGGGTTACGTGGTGGCTGCATCGTAGTAAATGGCTGTAAAATTTCACATTTTTAACAAAATATGAACATAGAAACGCCGTTTTATTTGCGCGAAATCAATAAACAAAAAGGCCAATCAGGGCAATATCTATCTCGCAGGTGAATGCAACGTCAAGCGATGGGCGTTGCGCTCCATATTGTCTTACTTCCTTTTTTGAATTACTGCATAGCACAATTGATTCGTACGACGCCGACTTATAATAGTCGGCTTTTTTTTGCCTCTTGTTCATCAGCTTCTACCCTTAAAGAGAGCGATGCCATCACCTGGAGGTAAAATATGTTCAGCCTTACCTTATTGAATCCCACTGACTCTCTGCCTGCCGATCCCGTGCCGACCGATCCGGTCCCGGTTCCTGAGCCTATTCCCCGACCACAGCCGTTGCCCGATCCGCCGCCTAACGAGGAGCCGATTAAAATGTCGCGTTAAAGAGGCAGATCTGAGAGGATACGCGCCTGCTGACGTAGCCTTTTACCGCGAGAAAATATTGTGACCGCTTTTTCAACACTGAACACCCTGCCCACAGCCCAGCTCGATAATCTCAACGAGCTGGGTTACCACACTATGACGCCCGTGCAGGCTGCGGCGCTGCCCGCGATCCTTGCCGGCCAGGATGTGCGCGTGCAGGCAAAAACCGGCAGCGGTAAAACGGCAGCGTTTGGCCTGGGCCTGCTGCAGCACATCGATGCCAGCCGCTTTCAGACTCAGTCTCTGATCCTCTGTCCTACCCGTGAGCTGGCGGATCAGGTAGCGAACGAGCTGCGTCGGCTGGCACGCTATATGCCAAATATCAAAATTCTGACCCTCTGCGGTGGCCAACCCTTTGGCGCGCAGCGCGACTCGTTGCAGCATGCGCCGCATATTATTGTTGCCACGCCGGGTCGCCTGCTGGATCACCTGCAGAAGGGCACCGTTAACCTCGACGCTCTGCAAACGCTGGTAATGGATGAAGCGGACCGGATGCTGGATATGGGCTTCAGCGATGCCATTGATGAGGTGATCCGTTTCGCACCTGCATCACGCCAGACGCTGCTCTTCTCCGCTACCTGGCCTGAAGCCATTGCGGCGATCAGCGGTCGCGTTCAGCGTTCGCCGCAGACCATCGAGATCGACACCGTTGATGCGCTGCCTGCCGTCGAGCAGCAGTTCTTTGAGGTTTCGCGCCAGGGCAAAATCGGCCTGCTGCAGAAGTTGCTCAGCCAGCACCTGCCTGCCTCCTGCGTGGTCTTCTGCAATACCAAAAAGGACTGTCAGGAAGTTTGTGACGCATTGAACGACGCAGGCCAGGAGGCGCTGGCCCTGCATGGCGATCTTGAGCAGCGCGATCGCGACCGGACCCTGGTACGCTTTGCAAACGGTAGCGCCCGCGTGCTGGTCGCAACCGATGTCGCCGCCCGTGGCCTGGACATTAAATCCCTTGAGCTGGTAGTGAACTACGAGCTGGCATGGGATCCGGAAGTGCACGTGCACCGCATCGGACGTACCGCCCGTGCTGGTAACAGCGGCCTGGCTATCAGCTTCTGTGCCCCGGAAGAGGCGCAGCGCGCCAACATCCTTGCTGAGATGCTCCAGATCAAGCTGAACTGGCTGAACGCGCCCGCCAACGTCAAGATCGTGCCCTTGGAAGCGGAGATGGCCACGCTGGTCATCGACGGCGGTAAAAAAGCCAAGATGCGTCCGGGCGACGTGCTGGGTGCGATGACCGGAGATATGGGATTAAACGGGGCGGATATCGGCAAGATCACCGTACATCCGGCGCATGTTTACGTTGCGGTGCGGCAGAGCGTTGCTCGCCAGGCGTGGAAACAGTTACAGAGCGGTAAGATCAAAGGCAAGAGCTGCCGGGTAATGCTGCTGAAGTAGGGCAGAGAAGGGCAGGAATAGGGCTCTCCGGAGATCGTCTACCGGAGAGCCAGTGCGTTATTTCACTTCAACTACGTTGAGGCGCAGGGCATCCAGCGGCGTCTCGTCCTCTTCCGGCTGCCAGCCCGCAGGCTGAAGCGGAACAGGTTCACGATCGAACGCCAGATCGCCACCGTCTACCACTTCCGAACCGTGGGTAATGCCTTTAAAGTCAAACAGCGAGATATCATTCAGGTGCGACGGCACCACGTTCTGCATAGCGCTGAACATGGTTTCGATGCGGCCCGGATAGCGCTTGTCCCAGTCGCGGAGCATGTCGGCAATCACCTGGCGCTGAAGGTTTGGCTGGGAGCCGCACAGGTTGCAAGGGATGATCGGGTAGCCTTTAGCCTGGGCAAAACGCTCGATGTCTTTCTCCCGGCAGTAGGCCAGGGGACGAATGACAATATGCTTGCCGTCATCGCTCATCAGCTTCGGCGGCATGCCCTTCATTTTTCCGCCGTAGAACATATTCAGGAACAGCGTCTGCAAGATATCGTCGCGATGGTGGCCAAGGGCGATTTTGGTCGCGCCCAGCTCCGTTGCGGTGCGGTAGAGAATGCCGCGACGCAGGCGTGAGCAGAGTGAGCAGGTGGTTTTCCCCTCGGGGATCTTCTCTTTCACAATGCCGTAGGTATTCTCTTCGACAATCTTATACTCAACGCCTAACTGCTCGAGATAGGCAGGCAGAATATGCTCCGGAAAGCCCGGCTGCTTCTGGTCGAGGTTTACTGCCACCAGCGAGAAGTTAACCGGCGCGCTCTGCTGCAGGTTACGCAGGATCTCCAGCATGGTGTAGCTGTCCTTACCGCCGGAGAGGCACACCATAATGCGATCGCCCTCCTCAATCATATTGAAGTCAGCAATGGCTTCGCCCACGTTACGGCGCAGGCGTTTCTGCAATTTGTTTAAGTTGTACTGCTCTTTCTTGTTAACGTCTTGATGCTCTTGCATGGTGTGCTGTCTCGGTTGACCGGGTCGTCATTCATTCTATGTCGCGTATGGTACGGATTACGGCGACGAATGCCAGCATGTTTTACGCTGGCGTTCAACTAAATCACGACGCTGCTCAGGCTCGCGGCTTTATGGCTCAAGGAGGTATTTAGCCTGGCGGAGCCTTTAACAGGGCAGGCTCATCCTTCGAGATTGAACCATATTTAATCTCTTTCGCGATAAAAGGCTGAGGCTTACTAAACAGATATCCTTGTGCAAAATCGCAGCCCAGGGCCTTAAGGTGTTCCAGTTGTTCTTGTGTTTCAATACCCTCTGCGACAGTTTTCATATTGAGGGATTTCGCCATGCCGGTGATGAGTTTTATGATATTAAGAGCGTCTTCCTTTTTGGCTATCGAATGCACAAAGGATTTGTCTATTTTAATTTTATCAAAGGCAAGTTGACCTAGCCGGGAAAGAGAGGAGTATCCCGTACCAAAATCGTCAATGGAGATTTTCACCCCCAGCGCTCTAAGCTTATTAAGGGTAATCATCGGCATATTGCTCTCAGCAAAGAGAGACGATTCAGTAACCTCCAGTTCAAGTCGGTCAGCTGGCAGCCCTGTTTCTTTTAGTATAGAGAGTACTACTCCTGCAAAGGCTTTGCTGCTTAGCTGTACGGGTGAGACATTAACTGAAATTTTAACCGGAACTGTCCAGCAAGCAGCCTCTCGACAGGCCATTTCAAGCACAGTTCTCCCCATCTCGTTGATCATCCCTGTTTTTTCAGCAACTGGAATAAAACTATCTGGCGATAAAAGACCCTTTAGCGGATGTACCCAACGAATAAGGGCTTCATAGCTATAAATTTCCCGACTGTACGAATCCACAATCGGTTGATAATAAACTACGAATTCTTTATTGACTAACGCCAATGCCATATCATGCTCAAGGGTTCTTCTCTCCTGTAGCTTATCTAACATTCGCTGGCGGAAAACTTTAATCTTGCCTTTACCTTCATTTTTGGCTTCATAAAGGGCGAGGTCGGCAAATTTATAGAGATAGTCGGAACGGCGCTCGGTTTCTGAGTTAACAATGCCTACACAGGTGGTTATGTTGATAATTGTGCTATAAATAGTGTAGGGCTGGTTAATGCAATCACATATTTTTTGGGCTAGTTTAACAGCATGATTTTCTGTCAGATCGCTCGAGAGGATTGCAAACTCATCCCCACCTAAGCGATAAAGCAACTCCGCAGGAAGACTCATCGAAAGCAGACGCTGAGATATCAGGCGTAATAACATGTCACCGGCATCATGACCATAAGTATCATTTACCTCTTTGAACCTGTCTAAATCAAACAACATCACGGTCACGGAGCTTTTATTTTTTTCTGCTATCTCGATGGTTTTATTTAAATTATCCCAGAAAAACAGTCTGTTACTTAGCTCTGTAAGAGGGTCATGGTAAGCGTCATACTCCAGCTTTGAATTCTGGATTTGCAGTTTTTCTTTAGATTCCTGCAGCTCTCCAGCAAGACTCTTGACCTGAAGATGTGCCTTTAGAATATTTCTGTTTTGATAAAAAATCAGCACGCCCAGTATCGCACTCAGTATTATTAGCAGTACAGAAATTGCGGAATAAATAGAGTATAAGATTTGAATTTTACTGTTGGCGCTATTAATAAGGTTTATATCTTTGTTTAAAGCGTCGGATGAAAGGCGGCTCAAGGGGGCGTCAATTGAATACATTACCTTCAAATACCCCTGAATTTCTGTGCGAGTCATTTTCTCAATGTTCGCATCCAGATAATTAAGAATATTTTCGAGTTTTACAGCCAGGTCATTAAGTGCTTTGTTGCTATGTATAAATTGCCCCAAATCTCCTTCCTTCAGTAAATCACTTTGGCTGAGCATGATGTCGAGATGAAGGCGAACATCATCCATTGTTATCGTCTCATCGATAGTATAAAGCCCAAGCCATGATTCGAACCGGTAGTACCCCGCGACAAGCTGTCCAGCAGACCATGAACTGGCGTAGTGCGTCAGTTTCTGCAACTCTTGCTGTCTTTCATGTACAAGGAAAGATATATACCCGGTAGATATAAAAAGGGCAAATATTATACCAGCCAATATTCTGTTCATGTTATCCGTCTTAGACCTTACTCAATGCTCATTTTGCTGACCTGCCATGCTGACCTTGAATAAAAGACCTGATTATTTAGTTCAGGCTTACTGTCATAGGGGTACACGATGAATAGTGGACCTTTGTCGCGGACGCGCATGTATTCCCCATTGATTTTTAAGGCAAGGATCACATTATATTTTTGGAAATCACTAAGAGGGATAACGGTAGTGTAGTCATTGAGTGCAGAAACCTTAACGACAGAGCCTTTCGCCCCTACGTACGCCATAAGCGTTTTCATCGGAATACCCGTAAAGGTTGTGCGCCCATTGTACCAGGGGGAGGCAGTCTGGAAACTAACCATACCCAGCTTCTCAAGGCTGGCGATATCGAAAACGGCTTTACCCTCTTCGTTTGTATTTTCTATATTACCGGACAGTGTCAGAAGGGGTTTCCCGGCGGGTTTGGGGAGTTCCCCAGCTAAAGCCTGCATGGAGATCGCAAAGCTTAACAACATGACAATTAACTTCATTCTAACCTACCTATCAAACGAATATAAAACAATTATAATTGAGTTATTATGCTATTTATACATGCCGCCTGGCGAATAACAATCCGTTGAGGAGATTTATAAATTAATGATTGAAAATCAATGGGTTAGATTGCGTGCCGTACCAGGGTGTTGATCGTCTAAGGTCGGTGCTATTATCTTTGGGTGCGTTAAAAACATCATGCCTGTACGAAGAATAATCTATGTGTTTGATTAGTGCAAATAAACTCACACAAACGTCAAGGTTTAAAGGTTTATGCAGGCTCAGAGCATGATTGTTTGCAAGGTCATCATTAACGGTAGTTTTGGTACTCGCTGGCTGAACGACAGGGCCATTCAGCCCCCCCCCTGGCACCCAAAGGTATATCATACACATGACGCCAGATGTTAGCATGAGAGGGTAGAAAACGGGCACTTGCTGTCTACCACGAGACAATGGCGGAAATTCTACTAAAGGAGTAAAAATGAAACAGGCAACGCCTAAATATACGGCTGTTGATTTATCTCGTTGGGCAAGGAGGGAGCATTTTGAAGTATTTCAAGGCTTTGCTCAATCTACAATTAACCAAACTGTTCTGGTTGACATTACTGCGCTGCAAAAAAATATCAAAGAGTTGGGTTGGAAATTTTACCCTACTATGATTTTTCTGATTTCTAAGATCGTAAATCGGCATACGGAGTTCCGTATGGCCATTAAGAACAATGAGCTTGTTATATGGGATGAAATTCATCCAAGCTATACAATTTTCCACAAGGAAACGGAGACCTTCTCATCATTATGGAGTCACTACGATGGCAATATTCATCACTTCCAGAGCGTTTATGCAGAAGACGCTGCACGCTATGGTAATAACCTTGCTTATTGGCCGAAGGAAGAGTCACGGGAAAACGTCTTTTTCATATCCGCTATTCCGTGGGTAAGTTTTACCAGTTTTAATGTTAATGTTGCTAACATGAAGAATTTTTTTGCCCCCATGTTCACTCTGGGAAAGTACTACACTCAGGATGGAAAAGTATTGCTGCCTTTCGCCGTTCAGGTACATCATTCCGTGTGCGATGGTTACCATGTGGCAAGACTGGCGAATGAGTTACAAGAAATGTGTAATGACGTAATGCACCATTCTGCAGAGCACGCAGAGTAGACATAACGTCCAGGCAAGTTATGCGGCTGTTCTGCCGCGTGGATCCACACATCGTATGAATCCCCTCCTACGTAACAACATACCAGGAGCAATGCGAGTCACGGGGTTTGGGATTTATCATTTGTCACGATACGAATGGCTTCGGCATGGAGTTTTTTCATGCCATCTATAGATTCTCTCTCCCCCAGCCTGAGCTGCGCCAGGATGTTTTCAGTTTCTATTGGTTTTCCCAGTGCTATCAGACACGAAATGGCATAACCTATTACTGCATAGATATCATGCATTTTTTCTGATTTATCGATATCCATATAAATATCCTGTTTAACGCTCATGCAAGATACCACTCCTAAAATCATACTAAAAAAGAAAAGCATACACAGAATAACGCCATAACGTTAATGGTTTTTTATGGCTGACGGCGGAAAAAAACGTCCCACATTAACGTAACAGTACTTTACCAATCAGATAGGTTATTGTTTGACCGCCAATGTGGACCACGCGCCACGCATACCTCTTTGCATTCGGCGATGCCTACCTTTCCAGAAGTAGAGCAGCGGCATCGCGAAAAATTTCTCATTTATCCCAGGGTGTATTCGACTTTACCAGAAAGGATTGCATGAGATCACTTAGTGACCGTGCACCGTCAAGCCTACCAGCCGGATAACAATCGGGCGCACAACGAGGATGCAAACAAAAGCCGCTGGCATAGCAACCTGATACGCATTCATCACATTTGCCATATAGTGTGGCCCGAAGCCAAATTCAGCCAGGGTGATCACCAGACTCATTAGAAATGCCATAATGGTCGCCATATACAAAGCAAAGACGTACGGTGAAGCGTGCTTTGGTAAGCGCATACGTGGGAAATTTTTAGCGATAGCTTTAGTCATTGCGTTATCCTGTGTAACAGAGGCCAGCGAAACAGCCGATAAGCTATCAATCTAAGCAGGACGGCGGTAGAGCAGTCATGCTTTAATCATTATTAAATAAAAATTACGAATGTGGTGGCAATGATATGGATATGCTGGGGCTGATTAGCAACTTTATCCGCGTGGTGGAGAACGGCAGCATCGCCGCTGCGGCACGAATGAAAGGTATGAGTCCCGCAGCAGTGAGCCAGAGCCTTTCCCGACTGGAGACACATTTGGGCGTGCGTCTGCTATCGCGTACCACCCGGAGTATGACGTTAACCGAGAGCGGCAAACGCTATTTCGAAAAGGTTCGTCATATTCCTCGTGATATTGAACTCGCGTCGCACTCCGCAGCGCTGGAGGCTAAACCCCAGGGGCCGCTCTGCATCGCGACAACGGCCGCATTTGGTCGATACGTTATTGCTCCTTTAATGCCCGCATTTAATGACGCTTTTCCCGATATTGATATCGAGCTGATGAGTACCGATCGCAACGTTGACCATCGACTGGAAGGTGTTGATGTCAGTATCCGTATTGAGGCGCAGCTTAACGATCAGCTGATCGCCCGAAAAATTGCCTCGTTACCTTTTGTATTCTGTGCTGCCCCGGCGTATCTGGATCGAGCGGGCACGCCTCTCTCGCCTGAAGAGCTCAGCCAGCACGCCTGTCTGGTTTTCCGCTACCCCACGGATGGCCGTTTTCTCCCCTGGACATTTATCGTCAAGGGGCAATCTATAAGCGCGAAACTCAACCCCAGATTCATAAGCGACGATATCGATATCATCACTAACATCGCTGTGAACGGAGGAGGGATTGCCCGTCTGGCCAGCTTTGTCGCCCAGCCGTTGATTGTCAGCGGCCAGCTTATTCCTCTGTTCGAATCGTTGCTGAATGAGGGAAACGACTTTATATCGTCACCTATGAATATTTATGCCTGCGTTAATGAGCGTTCAGCGCTTAATTCAAAGGTCACGGCATTTATTACATTTTTAGAAACGGCGTTGGCCAGCAAAGGGGATACACATCTCAACTGTCTGCTTTGACTTCACAGGCTAACTGAGATTCTGCGCATAAAATGCCACCGCTTTAGCATAACGCTGAATACCCGGCGTTGGTGGATAGTTTGACACCAGCTCAAGCATCACCGTCATCGCGCGATCGTGTTCACCGAGATTGTGCAGACACAGGGCATAGAAGGGGATAGCTTCGCTGGCGTGCGGATAGTCGCGAATAATCTCCGCGAACATCTGTTTCGCAAGCGCGTATTTTCCCAGACAGCGCCAGGTGCAGGCGAGGCCGAGCCGGGCTTCAAACAGATTATCGCCTTCCAGTCCTTCGTTCAGTGCCGCAAGATAATATTCAGCGGCAGTCTCTTCCAGCCCCTGATTGTCGTATGACCATGCGATATTAAGCAGCGCTTCCGCTTTCAGCGTAGGAAGTGCTGTCAGCGTCCTCAGCAGGTCGCGGCTCTGTTCATACTCGCCTGCAGCGCGAAGGGCGATGGCGTGTTCGATTCTGAGATCCATGATAATAAATCTTATTAAGCTAACGGTTTGAAAATTAGCTTAATATACCTCTTTTTTGAGGGGCGGCGGGGGCATTTTTTGGGAACGGCGGCGGCACCGGGTGGGATTAACCACCCGGTAGGGGAACTACACTGTCATAAATCTTTCCTGGAGCTGCTCAAGATGATGATCGTAGCGCTGCAGGAAAAGCGTCTTACAATCACTATCCATATTGCCAGTGATTGCCTCCGTGCAGAGATGTCGCCCTTGCGAACGCATCTGGGCAAAACTGAAGGCCAGGAAATCAAAATCCCCAGAAGACACTGCATACTTTTGACTCACTACCTGCATGAATTCCTCCTCTATTGTGGGTAAAGCAAAAAGGAAATATGCATATTTAACTTAAGTATGGTTCAAAAATCGCGGTTCGGTGAGAAGTGGGGAACGATTGCTGTAACCTATCAATATAGGAGCGCCAGTGCGCTCCCATCGATTCACTACTTATAGCGACTGCAGGAACGTCAGCAGGTCGTTGTTCAGCTGATCCTGATGCGTGACGGCAAAGCCGTGCGGTGCATTATCGTACACCTTCAACTGCGCACCGGGAATGCTTTCCGCGGCGACTTTACCGGTGGTTTCGAACGGTACCACCTGGTCGTTGCTGCCGTGGATCACCAGCGTCGGCACATCTACTTTCGCCACGTCCGGGCGGAAATCGGTCTCTGCGAAAGCGGTCACGCAGTCGATAGTCCCTTTCAGCGAAGCGAGCAGGGCAATGTTCAGCGTCTGGGTCAGTACACCCTCAGAGACGTTCTGCCCGGCATTAGTGCCGTAGAACGGAGTTGAGAAGTCGCTGATAAACTGTGCCCGATCTTTACGTAGCCCGTCGCGGATACCTTCAAATACGCTCTGATCGACGCCCTGCGGGTAGTCGGCGGCTTTACCGAAAATAGGCGTCACCGCGCCCAGCAGCACCAGCGCTTTCACACGTTCACTACCGTAACGGCCGATGTAGCGGGTCACGTCGCCGCCGCCCATTGAGAAGCCGACCAGAGTAACGTCACGCAGATCGAGGCTGGTAATCAGGTCGTTGATGTCAGAGGCGAAGGTATCGTAGTTATAGCCTTCCCACGGCTGATCCGAGCGGCCAAAGCCACGGCGATCGAAGGCGATGACACGATAGCCACGCTCTGCCAGGAAGTTCAGCTGGCTGTCCCACATGTCGGCATCCAGCGGCCAGCCGTGGCTGAACAGAACCGGCTTACCTGAACCCCAGTCTTTGTAATAAATCTGCGTGCCATCCTGCGTCTTGATTGTACTCATATCAGATCCTCAGTAGTGATAACGGGTTATGGGTTGTGCTGCTTACGTAGTGGGTGCTATCAGGTAGCGAGCCCTGGGGAGTTCGCTCCCTCGATGAAAAGCATAGACTTTACTTTGGATCAGCAGATCGTTGGCCGTATGACGCTCCTGCTGACGCAGGTGTTCGATCCAGGTGCCGATAACAAAGATCTCAAGAAAAATACCTGGCCGCTGAATATCCTCATACACCGACCAGCTTAGCGCGCCGCCGCGCTGGCGGACCCGGCGCATCTCCTGAATGCTAACAACAAAGTCATACACATCATCGGCGTCAATTTGATACTCATAACTCACCATGAGCGGTCCGCGCTCATGAGAGACATCCAGCGTCCCGGCGAGGTTGTCCACTTCACGCAGCTCCAGATTGAGATCGGGGTTCTCATCCAGCCGCCAGCGGAGAACGGTCAGGCTGGCCAGCACCATGCCCACCGTTGCCACGCAGAGCGAGACGGGAAGGGTGAAATGCGATGCCAGCTGGCCCCAGATGGCGCTGCCCAGGGTCATTGAGCCGAAGAATACCGTGAGATAGACCGCCAGCGCCCGCGCTTTAACCCATTTTGCTGCGCTGCGCTGCGCGCCCATGTTGAGCGTCGAGAGCACCGCTATCCAGGCAAAGCCGGTGATGAACAGAAACGCGTTCAGCAGCCAGAAGTGGCGAACAAAGGCCAGAGCCAGCATCGCGGCGGCATAAAACAGACTGGTCAGCACCATCAGGCGGTCCGGGTTGAGCCGCTTGCGCAGGCCAGGCAGCAGCACCGCGCCAAAAATCGCTCCGATACCAATACAGGCCAGCATAATGCCGTAGCCACCGGGGCCGAGCCCCAGCTCGCGTCGCGCGACCAGCGGCAGTAGAGCCCAGGCGGCGCTGCCGAAGAGGAAAAACGCCACCGTGCGCACCAGCACGTTGCGCAAGACTGGCGCGGCATGCACATAGCGTAATCCTGCCCGAACGGCGGGGAAGAAGTGCTCCGGCGGCAGGCGCTGAATAGAGGGCTCCGCTTTCCAGCGATAGAGCACCCATGCCACGCCCAGCACCGACAGCGCATTCAGCATGAACACCACCCACGGACCGGCAAACGACAGCACCAGCCCGCCCAGCGCCGGGCCAATTGCGCGGCTGATGTTGATCCCCAGCGAGTTGAGAGCGATAGCGGGGGCCAGCTCATTTTTCTCCACCAGATCCGGCACGATAGCCTGAAAAGGCGGCGAACTCATTGCCGCGCCCGTGCTCAGCAGGAAAGCAGCGATAAGCAGCACCGTCGGCGTTACGTAGCCGGCCAGCGACAGCAGGGTCAGGCCTGCCGCGGCGATAAAGACCCACACCTGGGAAAAGAGCAGATACTTCCGCCGGTCGACGATATCCGCCATCACACCGGAGGGGAGGGCGAAGAGAAACATCGGCAGGCTGCTTGCCGCCTGCACCATGGCGACGGAAAGCGGATCCGCGCTCAGCGTCAGCATGGTCCAGTTGACCCCGACATCGTTCATCCATGAGCCGATATTGGACACCACCGTCGCTATCCACAGCATGCGAAAAATGGGGTTACGCAGCGGCTGCCAGGAGGATACGGCGGCGGGCTGCGTCGTCACCGCATGGATATCATTTACCTGCGCCATAGCGAAACTCCTGTACCCGGCTGGTGAGGAGCCGCCAGCTGCCCGGCCCGGTGATAGCCAGCGTGGTGAAGATAATCAGCAGCAGCCAGCCAAACTGACCCTCCGCTATGCTCCAGCCAGGGTGCACCACCAGCATCGCCACCAGCAGCACGCCGATAATCGGCAGGCAGGCCAGCCGTGTACCGACGCCGAGGATGATGAAGAGCGGGCAAACCACCTCGGCGAAGATAGCCGGTAAAAGGCTGGCCCACGGCCCCAGTCCAAACGGATCTTCGATCCGCGTCAGCTCTTCACTAAAGTGCATCACCTTCGGCAAACCGTGCACATAGAGCAGCAGCAGAGAGCCTGTGAGGCGCAGGAAGAACAGCCCCGCATCAATACGGGGCGCAAAAGCGAATGTGCTTTTCATCATTATCAGAAGGCGAAGCAGCTGCAGCCGAGCGCGCCCCAGAAGGCGCTGTCGTCTGAAACTGGAACTGAGGAGTGGCGCGCCACGTCGTGCTGGTGGCTGTGTACGCCGCACGGACCGCTGCAGTGGTGCACGGCAGGCATCAGCCCGACGCGGTTTTGCTGCGGTGGGGCGCTGCGGTAGTGGCCCGGCACGTTGACCACCGGCGACCACTCTGGCAGCACGGGAATCGACGGCGGTGCTTCCGAGGTAAAGGCCCCTGCGGCGTAGACGATGTTGCCATCCACCACGGTCAGCACGGACTCGATACCTTTGATCTCCTCTTCCGGCACGCGGAAATAGTCTTTGCTCAGCACGGCGAGATCTGCCAGCTGGCCAACTTTAATCTGGCCCTTTTTGCCCTGCTCGCTGGAGAACCAGGCGCTGCCCTGGGTCCAGAGCATTAGGGCGGTATCGCGGTCGAGACGCGCGTTGACGTCATACATCTGCATGCCGCCCACGGTACGACCAGAGACCAGCCAGTAGAGCGCGGTCCACGGGTTGTAGCTGGCGACGCGGGTGGCGTCGGTACCCAAGCCCACCGGCACACCGGTCTCCAGCATCTTCGCTACCGGCGGGGTGTGACGCACTGCCTCCATGCCATAACGCTCGGCGAAATATTCGCCCTGGAAGGCCATCCGGTGCTGTACCGCAATGCCACCGCCCAGCGCTTTGATGCGGTCGATGTTGTGTTGAGTGACCGTTTCGGCGTGGTCAAAGAACCAGTGCAGGCCGTTGAAGGGGATGTCGCGGTTCACTCTCTCGAATACATCCAGCATGCGGCTGATGGATTCGTTATAGGTGGCGTGCAGGCGGAACGGCCAGCGGTGCTCTACTAGATGACGGACGACGCGCTCCAGCTCGTCTTCCATACCCGGCGCGAGATCCGGGCGCGGTTCAAGGAAATCTTCGAAGTCCGCGGCGGAGAAGACCAGCATCTCGCCTGCACCGTTGTGGCGGAAGAAGTCGCTGCCCTGGCCCGGCGTCAGCATATCGGTCCACTTCTCAAAATCTTCCAGCTCATGGCCGGGACGTTGGGTAAACAGGTTATAGGCGATGCGGATGGTCATCTGCTCTTTGGCATGCAGCTCGGCGATCACCTCATAATCTTCCGGGTAGTTCTGGAAGCCGCCGCCGGCGTCGATGGCGCTGGTCAGGCCCAGGCGGTTCAGCTCACGCATAAACTGGCGGGTGGAGTTGACCTGCTGTTCCAGCGGCAGCTTCGGCCCTTTTGCCAGAGTCGCGTAGAGGATCATGGCGTTCGGGCGGGCAATTAGCATCCCGGTGGGGTTGCCGTTGCCGTCGCGCTGGATCTCGCCGCCCGGCGGGTTCGGGGTATCTTTGGTGTAGCCCACTACCTTCAGCGCGGCGCGGTTGAGCAGGGCGCGGTCATAGAGGTGCAGAATAAACACCGGTGTATCCGGCGCGGCCTCGTTGATCTCATCCAGGGTGGGCATCCGGCGCTCGGCAAACTGAAACTCAGACCAGCCGCCGACCACGCGCACCCACTGCGGAGAAGGAGTGCGCAGCGCCTGCTCTTTCAGCATACGCAGCGCGTCCGCCAGCGACGGCACGCCTTCCCAGCGCAGTTCGAGGTTGTAGTTCAGCCCGCCGCGGATCAGGTGCAGGTGGGAGTCGTTGAGGCCAGGGATCGCAGTGCTGCCTTTGAGATCGATGACGCGGGTGCCTTCCGCCTGGTGCTGCATCACCTCTGCCGCCGTGCCAACCTCCAGAAACTTGCCGTCGCGAATAGCCACTGCATCGGCAACCAGGTTTTCCCTGTCTACCGTATGAAATTTACCGTTGAGTAAAATGAGTTCTGCCTTGCCGAGCGAGACCATTGGGTTCTCCTGCTGAAGCGTCCGAAGCCTGATGCGCCGGACTATAAAGTGATGGGATTATCTTCAGCAGGGGGATCGGGCGTCTAGTTATACGAAGGTATACCTATACGAACGTATAGTTATACACAGAGATAATAGTTATGCCGGTTCAGGGGTTTTACTATCCGTGTCGATAACAATCTGTTTTAACTTACACGACAATGGAAACTCACATGACCAACTCTAAGCTTGAAGTACTGACCCCAGAAAATTGCCAGATGATCTTTATCGATCAGCAGCCGCAGATGGCCTTCGGCGTGCAGTCTATCGACCGTCAGGTACTGAAGAACAACGTGGTTGGCCTGGCAAAAGCGGCTAAGGTCTTCAACATTCCTACTACCATCACCACCGTTGAAACCGAAAGCTTCTCGGGTAACACCTTCCCGGAGCTGCTGGACGTCTTCCCAGAGCACGACATTCTTGAGCGTACCTCCATGAACTCCTGGGATGACCAGAAAGTGCGTGACGCGCTGGCCAAGAACGGCAAGAAGAAGGTGGTGGTGTCGGGTCTGTGGACCGAAGTGTGCAATAACACCTTCGCTCTCTGCGCCATGCTGGAAGGCGGATATGAAATTTATATGGTGGCTGACGCCTCCGGCGGCACCTCTAAAGAGGCGCATGACTTCGCTATGCAGCGCATGATCCAGGCGGGCGTGATCCCGGTGACCTGGCAGCAGGTTCTGCTGGAGTGGCAGCGCGACTGGGCGCACAAAGAGACCTACAACGCCGTGATGGATATCGTGAAAGAGCACTCCGGTGCGTACGGTATGGGCGTTGATTACGCTTACACCATGGTGCACAAAGCTCCGGCGCGTGCCAAGGGCGCACATCGTACTCTGGCCCCGGTTCCAGCTAACAAATAACGCCGATGCGGGCCGGACCTCTGTCCCGGCCCGTTTTTTTACTGAGTGACGATTGAATAACGGGAGACTGTCATGAGCGCAGAGCTTATTTCCCTTGGCGCTGGGGTATTGATTGGTCTGGTTTACGCCCTGCTGAAGGTGCGCTCGCCCGCGCCGCCTGCCATTGCGCTGGTGGGTTTGCTGGGGATGCTGGCAGGCGAGCAGCTTGTCAATCTCTTTACCTGGGCAGGCTAAATATGTTGAAATCATACGTTGTTTCGCTGGCGGCTGGTCTGTTGGCAGGCGCTATCTATGGCGCATTACAGGTTCATTCGCCTGCACCACCGGTCATAGCCCTGCTGGGACTGTTCGGTATGCTGGTGGGGGAACAGCTTATTCCGGTATGCCGACGTCTTCTGAGCCGTCAGCCGGTCACCCTGGCATGGTTTCGTCATGAATGCGTGCCCAAAATCAGCGGCACTCCACCCCCCGAAGGCAAAAACCTACCGTAGGGAGCGCCACTCACGTTCGCGTGAGCTCAGTCAG
>Ga0308166_1001594_pt1 | contig 23588 bp, 22 predicted proteins | sample PhyCR2_2_FD_202137 | JGI IMG/M metagenome (GOLD analysis project Ga0308166, IMG submission 202137) | Phyllosphere microbial communities from UC Gill Tract Community Farm, Albany, California, United States - DLSLCC.R2 | ecosystem: Host-associated > Plants > Phyllosphere > Unclassified | place... | reverse complement strand
GATGTCACTCTGCCTGGCCGTACACTCAGCTATATTTTGCCAAAAGTCGACGTGATCATCATACGAGGCACCTGTCCCCGACATTGCCCGGTGGCGTGTCCTAGTGCGCCTGCGCGCCATGCAAATGCGCCGCCGCATCGTGCCGGTTCTTCAGCACCTGCGGCGCCAGCGACCCGATGAACATGCCGGCAAACGCGGCCAGCAGGCCGGCCAGCTGGCCCGGGAACGCCGCGCCGAAAGGCGAAATCTGCGGGAAGAACAGCACCCAGACAAAAATGCCGGCGCCGATCGACAGGATCGCGCCCTGCGTCGTGGCGCGTTTCCAGTACAGGCCCATCACCAGCGGCACGAACGCGCCGACCAGCGTCACCTGGTAGGCGCTCGACACCAGCTCGTAGATCGACGTGCCCTGCATCGCGATCGCGTAGGTCAGCACCAGCGCGGCAAAGACGACGATCGTCACGCGCATGGCGAACAGCTGCTGCCGGTCGGTCATGCCGGGGCGCAGATTCTTGAGGATGTTCTCGACAAAGCTGGTCGATGGCGCCAGCAAGGTGGCGGACGACGTGCTCTTGATCGCCGACAGCAGCGCGCCGAAGAACAGGATCTGCATCACCAGCGGCATCTTCGTCATGACGAAGGTGGGCAGCAGGCGCTGGTAGTCGTTCTTGGCGATGTCCATCGCATGGTCGCCCATGACGACGACGGCCGCGGCCACGATAAACATCGGCACGAAGCCGAACAGGATGTAGCTGGCGCCGCCGACGACGGCACCGGTGCGCGCCGTCGGCGCGTCCTTGGCCGACATCACGCGCTGGAACACGTCCTGCTGCGGGATGCTGCCGAACATCATCGTGATGGCGGCGGCAAAGAAGAAGATGATGTCGGTGAAGGTCGGCTCGGGCAGCACGCGCCACAGGTCGGCGTGCTGCGCCATCGCCAGCACCTTGTCCGCGCCGCCGGCCAGGTCGGCCGCGAAGAACGCGATGATCGTCATGCCGACGACGAGCACGATCATCTGCACGAAGTCCGTGATGGCCACGGCCAGGAAACCGCCGACGACAACATAGATCAGCACCGCCAGCGTGCCGATGACCATGCCGGCGGCGGGCGACATCGCGCCATTGGTCAGCACCGAGAACACCAGGCCCAGGGCGGTAATCTGCGCGGCGACCCAGCCCAGGTAGCTGAGGATGATCGTCACGGAGCAGAACACTTCGATGCCCTTGCCGTAGCGCTGGCGATAGTAGTCGCCGATCGTCAGCAGGTTCAGTTTGTACAGCTTGGTGGCGAAGAACAGGCCGACGAGAATCAGGCACGTGCCGGCGCCGAACGGGTCTTCGATGACGGCGTTCAGGCCGCCCTGCACGAAGCGGGCAGGCACGCCCATGACGGTTTCGGCGCCGAACCAGGTGGCGAAGGTCGTCGTGATGACCATGATCAGCGGCAGGCTGCGGCCGGCCACCGCGAAGTCGGCCGTGTTCTTGATCCGGCGTCCCGCCCACATGCCGAGACCCAGCGTCCCCAGGAGGTAGAGCGCGACGAAGATGATCAGAGTGGTATTCATGTATGGGCGGCGTGAAGATGAAAAATCGGGCGGAAAATGCGCGATTATAAAGGCAGAAGAGGGCGGCGGGACCATCTTCGCTAGTGTCCCTCATCAGTTGTTGTATTGCTGGAATCGCCGCCGCCGTGTGCCCTCAGGTGCGCAGCACCACGCGCCGGCGCTCTCTGGCCGACTGGTAGATCGCCTCGACGATGCGCAGGTCGCGCAAGCCTTCTTCGCCGGGCACGATGGGTTCGCGGCCCGTCAGCACGCACTGCGCCATATGATCGAGCTGGCCCGCCCACTGCGTGGCGCCCGGTCCCGGTGGCGGCTTCACCTCGTTCTCGCGGCCCTTGCCGACCCACAGCCGGTTACCCGCGTAGCTGGTACCGGGCTCCAGTTCGATGCGGCCCTTGTCGCCCATCAGGAGGATGTGGTTCTGGTTGGCGCTGTACATCGACATGCACGAGGCCAGCACCCCGGACGGGAACTCCAGCTCGAATTCGATCATGTCCTCGACCTCGCGGAAGCGCGGGTCGTTGCGGTCGGTGCGCTCGGTGGCGTACAAGGAGACCGGCTCCTCGCCCGTCATGTAGCGGGCCGCCTGCAGCGCGTAGATGCCGATGTCCATCAGCGAGCCGCCGCCGGACATCGCCTTTTTCAGGCGCCACGCATTCGGATTGCCGGCCACGAAACCATGTTCGGAGCGGAAGTAGCGCAGCTTGCCGATATCGCCCGCCCGCGCGCGGCGGATCGCTTCCAGGTTGTTTTCCTCGAAGTGGCAGCGGTAGCCGATCATCAGCTTCTTGCCCGCCTGTTTGCAGGCGGCGATCATCGACTCGCACTCGGCCGACGAGACGGCCATTGGTTTCTCGCACAGCACATGCTTGCCTGCCTTGGCGGCGCGGATCGTGTACTCGGCGTGCATCGCAACGGGCAGGCAGACGTAGACCACGTCGATATCCGGGTTGTCGTGGATGCTGTCGTAGTTCTGGTAGTTGTACAGGTTGCGTTCAGGGACGCCGTTTTCGGCCGCCACCTTTTTCGCTTTCGCCGCGTCGCCGCTGACGAGGGCGACAAGTCGGCTGTGCTGGCAGTTCCTGAACTGCGGGATGATGATGCCGAGGCCATAGCCACCGAGGCCGACGACCGCATACCCCACCTTGCGTGCGGGCGTCTCTGCCCGTACCGGAACACCCAGGGCCGCCGCCGCCACCGCACTGCCGCCCGCCAGAACAACACTACGCCGATCCAGATCGATCATCCCCAGCTCCCGTCGAGTCACCGCGATAGGTCCCGCCACGGCGGGTTCGTCCGGCGATTGTAGTATAAATACAAGTGAATATGGCTCAGCCCGTGTCCCACCTTGGGGGCGAAGCAGGGGTTTCGTGGAGCACAGCTCCGCGCCTGCGCAGCAGGTAATGCCATAAATGGCATTACCTCCCCCACACCCCGACCAGGACACGAGCTCGAGCGCAGGACATGGCCGAGACCGTGTCCGTGTCGGGGTGTGGGAAGGAGGCAATGCTTTGCAAAGCATTGCCCGCTACGCAGGCGCGGAGCTGCACTCCGCGAAACCCCTGCTCCGCCCCCAAAGGTGGACAAGGCCTCAGCAGTGGACGACTTATTCCTTCAGCCCGGCCGCCAGCGTGGCGACCTTGCCGGCATCGGCGCCGACGGCTTTCACCAGGCGCTTGCCGTAATCCGCATCGGCTTTGTAGAAATACGACAGCATCGTGTACAGGCTGTCCTGGTTCTTCACCCGTTTCAGGTCGCCGGACAGGTTCACGATCAGATCATCGCGATCCTGTTTCGACAGCGCGCGATAGAACTCGCCGGCCTGCTGGAAGTTCAGCGTCCTGGCGATGCGCTGCTGCTGCGTCGTGCCGGCCAGCGGCAGGTTGCTGCTGCGGGCGTTCGGATCTTCCTTCACCTGCGCCAGGCGGCTTGGCTCGTAGTTCACGCTGCCCTTGCGGCCGGAGATATTCGCAGCGCCGTCGATATGGTTGTTCACGACGGGGACCAGCGGCCGGTTGATCGGCAGCGACTGGAAGTTCGCGCCCAGGCGGTGGTGCTGCGTGTCGATGTACGAGAACAGGCGGCCCTGCAGCATGCGGTCTTCCGACGCTTCGATACCCGGCACGAGGTTACCCGGCGCCATTGCGACCTGCTCGGTCGATTCGAAGAAGTTGTCCGGCACCTTGTTCAGCACCAGCGTGCCGACCTTGCGTTCCGGGACGCCCGTCCAGACCTTGGTCGCATCGAGCGGGTCGAAGTCGAACTTGTCCAGGTCCTGCGGCTTGATGATCTGCACCGTCAGGTCCCATGCCGGGAATTTGCCGGCCTTGATGTTTTCGTACAGGTCGACGGTGGCGTGGCTGGTGCTCTTGCCCTGCACGACGGCGATGTCCTGCGGCCGCAGGTTGCGCTCGCCCTGGCGCGACTTCCAGGCGAATTTGCCGTACACGTACTCGCCCTTGGCATTGACGAGTTTCAGTGCATGCACGCTGCTGCCGTTCATTTCGCGGTAGCTGGCCGGCGTGCCCAGGTTCGAGTAGACGCGCGTCAGCATGTGCGTCGACTCGGGGATGTGCGAAAAGAAGTCGAACACGCGTTCCGGCTCCTGCACGTTCGTCACCGGGTCCGGTTTCAGGGCGTGGATCATGTCCGGGAACTTGATCGCGTCGCGGATGAAGAAGATCGGCAGGTTATTGCCGACCATGTCGAAGTTGCCTTCCTGCGTGTAAAACTTGACGGCGAAACCGCGCGGGTCGCGCGTCGTCTCCGCGCCCGAACGGCTCGGGATCACGGTGGAGAAGCGCACGAATACCGGCGTGACGGTGTCGCGCGCGAACAGCTTCGCTTTCGACAGGTCGGACAGGTCGTCGGTCGCCGTGAACGTGCCGTGGGCGCCAGTGCCGGTGGCGTGCACCACGCGCTCGGGAATGCGCTCGCGGTCGAAGCGCTGCAGCTTCTGCACCAGGTGGACGTCCTGCAGCAGGGTCGGGCCGTTCGGGCCGGCCGTCTGGCTGTTCTGGTTGTCGCCGACCGGGGCGCCGTTATCTTTCGTCAGCGTCTGGGCATGCGCGCCCGTCGCGAATGCCGCGAGACCCGACAATACGACGAGGCTGCACAACACGGCGCGGCCTGGACGGGAAGCAAGAAGGTTGTTCATATACATTACCTATCGGATTGCATGTTTAAGGAATGCTTATGCTATCGGTCTGGCGGTGATTGGAGAAATTTATTGTAGCTATCACACGGATAGCTATTGCCTAAATCGCATCACGAGCGCGCCATCGCAGTAGAATCTGTCGCATACAACAAGGAGACAGCGGATGACATCCCCCACCTGGCACGAACGCGCACGCGACCTGAAGATCGACGGCCGTGCATTCATCAACGGCGAACGTGTGACCGCGCGCAGCGAACGGCAGTTCGACAATCACTCGCCCATTGACGGCCGCCTGCTCGGCGCCGTGGCACGCTGCGACGGTGCCGACGTCGACATCGCGGTCAGCGCCGCGCGCGCGGCATTCGATGACGGCCGCTGGGCCAGTTTCGCGCCCGCGAAACGCAAGCGCATCCTGCTGAAGTTCGCCGATCTGCTGCAGCAGAACGCGGCCGAACTGGCGCTGCTGGAAACGCTCGACATGGGCAAGCCGATCAAGTACAGCCAGGCCGTGGACGTGGCGGGCGCCGCCAACTGCATCCGCTGGTTCGGCGAAGCGATCGACAAGGTGTATGGCGAAATCGCACCGACGCCGGCCAACAGTCTGGCGCTGATCACGCGCGAGCCGGTCGGCGTCGTCGCAGCCATCGTGCCGTGGAATTACCCGATGCTGATGGCGTCGTGGAAGATCGCGCCTGCTCTTGCCGCCGGCAACAGCGTGATCCTGAAACCGTCGGAAAAATCGCCGCTGACGGCCCTGCGCATGGCCGACCTGGCGCTGCAGGCGGGCATCCCGCCGGGCGTGTTCAATGTGCTGCCGGGCTTCGGCAACGAGGCAGGCAGCGCGCTGGCGCTGCACATGGACGTCGACTGCATCGCCTTCACCGGTTCCACGCGCGTCGGAAAACAGATCCTGCAGATGGCGGGGCAGTCGAACCTGAAGCGGGCCTGGACGGAGCTGGGCGGCAAGTCGGCCAACATCGTCTGCGCCGACTGCCCCGACCTGGATGCGGCGGTGGCCGCGTCGATCGGCTCCATCTTCTTCAACCAGGGCGAGAGCTGCAACGCGCCATCGCGCCTGTTTGTCGAGGAGTCGATCCGTGAACGCTTCATCGAGAAGGCGCTGGCGCTGGTGCCGGCCTACGCGCCGGGCGATCCGCTCGACGACAAGACGGTCATGGGCGCCATCGTCGACGACATCCAGCTGAAAACCGTGATGGGCTACATCGAGCAGGGCAAGGCGTCCGGCGCGAAGTTGGTCACGGGTGGCGAGCGGGTGCGACTCGACACGGGCGGCTACTACGTCGCGCCGACGATTTTTGATAACGTCAACGCGGACATGAGCATCGCCCGCGAGGAGATCTTCGGGCCCGTGCTGTCCGTGCTTAGTTTCACGGACGTGAAGGAGGCGGTGAAACAGGCCAACGCGTCGCCGTATGGCCTGCATGCTGCTGTATGGACGGCCGACCTGTCGAAAGCGATCCAGACGTCACGCGCGCTGCGTGCCGGCACCGTGCACGTCAACCAGTACGACAACGACGACATCACGGTGCCGTTCGGCGGCTATAAGCAGTCCGGCAACGGGCGGGATAAATCGCTGCATGCGTTCGACAAGTACACGGAGCTGAAGACGACGTGGATTCAGGTCGGCGGCTGAACAGTCCTGTCGCCATGAGCACAAGGCAGCGCGGCAGAACCCATGCCATCCCAAACGGCATGGCCTGGCCGGTCATGTCAGGCCTCGTCCTGGCTGCTGCCGCATGCCTGCATTGTGCCGGCACCGGCGCGGCGGAGCTGACTATGCCGATGAACCCCGCGCTGGCAGAGGAGCGGCTCGATTCAAAGACGTGTTACGCCACGATCCGTCGTCAGGGCAGGCTGGTGGGATATGAATTGAGCGAGCTGCTGCTGTCTGTCGATGGCGGGCTTGTTACGCTCACCCCGGCCGGGCCATTCGCTCTCGGCGATGGCAAACGCCGCATCTATACCGGTGCTGGCATCAGCGCCATGCTGGTGCCACGGCGAACGAAAACAAGGCCGGGCGCGACGGCGGACATGTACACGATTGACCAGCATGCGACGTTCATGTGCATCCTGCCCGGGAGCGTCCGAGCGCGGAAATTCGCAGTCGACATCGTTCTGGATTGCTCACCTTAGTACCAGGGCCCCGCCTTATGGCGACTTTCACTGCCTGCGCGGTGGAGGCGCGGCAGTATCGATTGCGTTTGCACCGGCGAGGTGGGGCACAATGCCATCAGGAGGAGAAGGTGGGATCAAGGCGGCGCGCAATACGTCCACAGCAGGCTTGTTGCGCGACTCGAAGCGCAGGGTACGCAGTCCCGCTTGCTGCAAGCGCTCGTCGCGTATCTTGTCCTTGGCTGCCTGGTGGGTTTTGTCGTCCAGTTCAACAACGGCAATGATGTTGCCGTCCGCCTTGCACACGAGGTAGTCGACGCGCTGCTGGGCGATGCGCAAAAAATCCCGGTGTGCTGTTTTTTTATCCGTACTGTTTGCCCGCAGGATCGCCGACATGGCAACCTGGGGAAAAACAAAATACTCAGGCACGGCCCTGGTCAGCCGGCCGAAGAACTCGAGTTCATTTTCGCTCATCAGTTCACGCGCCCGATAGCTCCCGGCGACAGCCTTTGCTTTCTGCGCGGCGAGAGCCACCACGACAGCGAGCGCCAGGACTGCGACTAGCAGAATTGCGAAAATCGTCGAGTTCATCGTATGCGTCCGCCGTTGCGCCAGCATGGCCGGCGCGTCTGCCGCAGCCATGCTGGCGGTGTTGAAGGGACTATCAGTCTAAAGCAAAAATGCACGGAACGATCAGCGCCCCTTTTTCGCCACCTGCCTAGAAGCGGTAGTTCACCTTGACGGCCGCCGTGCGCCCGCGCGGATCGCTCTGCGTGAAGTCGAAGAACGTCTGCGACGAATCCCACGATGGCCGCTTGTCCGTCAGGTTCTGCACGATGAAACTGACGGTGGCGGCCGGCGTGGCTTTCCATGCGACGGTCGCGTCCAGCGTGCCGACCGGCTTGACGCGCTCGCCGGGCTTCGTCGTCTGGTCGTAGCCGTCCACGTAGTTCCACACCAGCGTATTCGTCCACGCACCGATGTCCCACGTGGCGCTCGTCACGCCGCGCCATTTCGGGATCGAGCCGAACCAGTTGTTGCCGGCGCCGTCGGTCAGCGGTTCGCCGGGCGCCAGCGGCGCTTCGAATGTCAGCACGCGGCTCAACTGGCCGTTGAGCGTCAGCTTGCCGTACGCGGCCAGCGGTAGCGTGTGGCGCAGGTCGAGATCGAAGCCCGAGACACGGCGGTCGCCCTGGTTGGCATATTGGCGGTACAGCGTCAGGATGCGGCCCTGCGCGTCGCGCACCACCTTGTTCGGCGCCGATGCCTCGTTGGCGATGATGTTGTCGGCCGACTCGGTATCGATGACGCCCTTCGTGCGGATGCGATACAGGTCCAGGCCGACGCTGGTGCGGCTGGTCGGCGCGATGACGATGCCCAGGTTGACGTTGTTCGAACGCTCCGGCTTCAGGTCGGGATTGGCGATCGTCAGGTTCGTTACGCCACGCGCCTGCGTCGGTGAGATCGGGTCGCGCGGATCGACGACGTTGCCGTAGCTGACGGACGTCGAGTTGGTAATCGCCGGCAGCGACGGCGCGCGGAAGCCGCGCGAGACGGTCCCGCGCAGCAGCAGCCACTGGGCGGCCTGCCAGCGCACGCTGGCCTTGGGCGAGAACGCGCTGCCGAAGTCGTTGTAGCGGTCCGCGCGTCCGGCCACGTTGACCGACAGGTCCTTCAGGACCGGCACATTGAACTCGGCGAACAGGGCGGCCACCTCGCGCTTGCCGTCGATGATGTTGATGGCCGGGCGCAGCTCGGTGCCGGACAACACAGCCGTCGACGTCTGCGAGTCCATCTCCTCGCGGCGCCATTGCGCCCCGGCCGCGAAGCCCAGCGGACCGGCCGGCAGTTGCAGCAGTTCGCGGGTGGCGGAGAAGTCCACCGTCGTCAGCTTCGACTCGGCCGGGCGCAGCGTGGACAGGCGCAGGCGGTTGCGCACCGCCTCGCTGTTGTTGGCCTGGTTGACGAAGTCATAGCTGCCGTCGGCCAGCACCTTCTCGAATTCGTAGCGGTTGACGAAGTTCTGCACCGTCTCTTCCAGCTTGCTGCCGGAGCGGCCGATCGACGCATCGTAATCCCAGCCCGCCACCGTTCCCTTGGCGCCGGCCAGCACGCGGAAGAAGTCGACCTTGTCCTGCTTCATGCGCGGGCCCAGATCGAACAGCGTGGCATTGATCGGCAGCGGCGTGCTGCCCGGATTGTTCGGGTGGCCGACGGGCAGCATGACATTGATCGTGTCCAGCTGCTGACGTGCATTGTTCCAGGCGCGCAGGCCGCTGCCCACGGTCAGCGGCGCGCCGAATGTCTGGTCGGCACGCGAATGGCCGTACAGGACGTCGGCATATGCCTCGTTGTTCTCGTTCAGTTTCACGGTGCCGCGCAGCGCAGCGTGCACGCGCTTGATACCCGGGATCAGCGTGCGGTATTCGGCAGGGTTGAAGGCCAGCACATTGCCAGCCTTGCCCGGTGTGATGGCATCGTAGGGCTGCAGCTGCAGCGGGCCTTGTACGCCACCCAGCAGCTGGTTCGGATTGCCGTTCACGTAGTTGGTCGGCGTCCAGCCCAGCGTGCCGCTCGGGTTGCCGCGGAAGTCGCTGCCGCGCAGCCATGCGACATCGGTCTGGTTCAGCGTGTCGCGCTGCTGCGCGTCGACCGACAGCACGACGCTGTAGCCTTCCGTCTCCAGCGCGCCGAAGCCCGTCTGCAGCGCCGCGCTTTTCTCGCGCTGCCCCGTGCCCTCAAGCGAACCGCCATACTGGCCCGTGATCTCCGTCCCCGTGAATTCCTTGTACAGGATGATGTTGACGACGCCGGCCACCGCGTCGGAACCGTAGACTGACGACGCGCCATCCTTCAGCACCTCGATACGCTGCACGGCCGCCATCGGCAGGCTGTTCAGGTCCACAAACACTTCCTGCAGTTCCTGCGCCGTCGCATAGGGGCTGACCCGTTTGCCGTTGACGAGAATCAGCGTGTTCTTCTGGCCGATACCGCGCAGCGACAGGCCCGCGGTGCCGGCCGAGAAGCTGCCCGTGTACTGCTCGTTGTAGCTGTTGCCGCTGTTGGCGGCAATGGAGCGGATCACGTCGGCGATGCTGGCCTTGCCGCTGGCGGCGATCTCCTTCGCGCCGATCACCTGGACGGCGCTGGCGCCTTCCTTCTGCGTCGTGCGGATGTTCGAGCCGGTGATAACGACCTTGTCGATGGGGGCCGATTCCTGGGCGGCGGCAAGCAGCGGCAGGGCGGCGGCGATGGCGAGAACGAGATGGCGGGGCAGTGGTCGATGCATGGTTTCCTCTTGATGGGATTGGCCCGTTGCGATGCAACAGGGCGAGCGCGGGCCTTGCCGGCCTTGTGGGCCGGGGCGGAACAGCGGGGTTACGGGTGAAGGGGTGTTACAGCGGGCGGCACATGCACTGCGCCATGCACGACATGTACAGGGTGTGGCGGCGGGTGATGTGGGTTGCGTACATAAACTTGAACAGGGTGGGTGTAGCGGATGTTGACACTATACCGATGCGCTCAAAGCAGGCGAACGAATAAATAATGTGAAGCTTATGCAAAAAAACGAGGGTCGGGGCAGGCGGGAAAAGGTGCCTGTCCCCAAACTCATCTCATTGCGCCAGCATCCGCTCCAGCAAATCCTGCAGCAGCCGCTGATCCGTCGCGCTGAGCCGGCCCGTCAGCGGCGCCAGTGCCTGCTGCATCTGGGCGTGCAGGCGCTCGACCAGTTGCGCCCCTTCCTCGGTCAGGAACACGTCCGTCGCACGGCCGTCCGCCACGTTCGCCGCACGTCCCACCAGCCCGCGCTTCTCGGCCCGGGCGATCAGGCCGGACATCGTCTGCTTCTCCAGCCCCAGGTGGTCGGCCAGCTCCGTCATGCGCGGGCGCCGGTCCCACAGGATGCCCAGCACGCGCAGCAGCGTGAGCGACAAATCGTTCTCGGCGCCGATCTTGTTGAGCAGTGCCATCGTGACGAAAGCGGTCGGTACCAGCGCGTCGGTCAGGCCGTCGCCGCGCCGTGCCGGTCTTTTCAAGGTGTCTTTTTTCATGAGACGCATCTTGACATGGTTCGCAATACGAATCAATAATAGGTCGTACTACGAACCTTTTTCCATGCTGGTCCCACCAGGAGAGTGCCATGAAAGCTGCCGTCATCACTTCGTTCGAACGCCCGCCGCGCTACATCGATATCGGCGAACCCGTGCCGGAAATGCCCGGCGAAATGCAGGTGGAGGTGCTGGCCGCCGGCCTGCACCGCCTGACCCGTGGACGCGCTTCGGGCGCGCACTACTCGAGCGGCGGCATGCCGCCGCTGGTGGCCGGTGTCGACGGCGTGGGCCGCGGCGCGGATGGCAAGCTGCGCTACTTCGTCCAGCGTCCCGACATGCATGGAACGATGGCCGACAAGACCGTGATCGAGCTGCGGCGCAGTATCGAATTACCGGGCGACTGCGATCCTGTCACGGTGGCCGCGGCGATGAATCCGGCGATGGCGGCGTGGCTGGCGCTGCGCTGCCGCGTGCCGTTCCAGCCGGGGCAAAAGGTGCTGATCGTCGGCGCCACCGGCAGCTCGGGCAGCATGGCCGTGCAGATCGCCCGGCACCTGGGCGCGGCGCAGGTGATTGCCACGGGCCGGGACGAGCGCAAGCTTGCCACACTGCCCGGATTGGGGGCCAGCCACATCGTGCCACTGGGCGACGCCCGGCTCGCGGAACTGGCGTGCGACGTCGATGTCGTGCTGGATTTCGTCTGGGGCGACACCGCGGTCGGCATCATGGAGGCACTGCTGCGTCAGCGCGCGGATCGTGACGTGCCGCTGACGTGGATCCACGTGGGCTCGATGGCGGGAGACGTCGCAGCGCTGCCCGGCGCGTTGCTGCGGGGCGCGAATTTCCAGGTGGTCGGCAGCGGGCACGGGGCGGTGGCGGATCGCGCCATTCTCGGGGAGCTGCCGGCGCTGGTGCGGAAGATTGCAGACGGCACGCTGCATATCGATGCGCAGGCCACGCCGCTGCGGGACGTGGAGGAGGCGTGGATGGCGCACAGCAGCGCGCGCATCGTGTTCACGCCTTGAAACGCGGGGCTGCGGCAGCCCCGCGCGCCGCGGTCAGAAGCAGTGTTCCAGCGCCGGGAAGCTGCCGTCCTTGACGGCGCCGACGTAGGCGGCGATGGCCGCGTCGATGCTGGTCTGGCCATCCATGAAGTTGCGCACGAAGCGCGCCTTGCGGCCGGGGAAGACGCCCAGCAGGTCGTGCATGACAAGCACCTGGCCGGAGCAGTCGGGACCCGCGCCGATGCCGATCGTCGGAATCGACAGGGCCTCGGTGACGTCCTTGCCGACCGTCGACGGCACCGCTTCTAGCAGCACGATCGATGCGCCGGCGGCCTGCAGCTTCAGGGCGTCCGCCTTCAGCGCCTCGGCGCTTTCGAACGTCTTGCCCTGCACCTTGTAGCCGCCCAGCTGGTGGACGAACTGCGGTGTCAGCCCGATGTGCGCGCACACCGGCACGCCGCGTTCGACGAGGAAGCGGACCGTCTCGGCCAGCCATCCCGCGCCTTCGATCTTGATGATGTGCGCGCCCGCCTGCATCAACGTCACGCAGCTGGCCAGTGCCTGTTCCGGCGTGCCGTAGCTGCCGAAGGGCAGGTCGGCCATGATCATCGCCGACTTGGCGCCGCGCGCGACGGCGGCCGTGTGATACGCCACTTCCTGCACCGTGACGGGCAGCGTGGACGTGTGGCCGTTGCAGACCATGCCCAGCGAGTCGCCGATCAGCAGGATCTCGACGCCGTTGCGGTCCATCAGCGATGCGAAGCTGGCGTCGTAGCACGTCAGCATCGCGATCTTCTCGCCGGCCGCGTGCAGCGCGCGCAGCGACGGGATGGTGACCGCCTTGCTGGCCACCGGCTTTGCCGGGGCGGGGGTGCCAGCGGCGGGCGCAGCCGCCATCTCTTTTCCTTGCAAATAACCAGACATGAGAGTCCTTCAATAGTGTGCTTACGGCGCGTATTCTAAACCCCGCAGCACGACCGTGCTGAAATGAAGGCACTCCGCCCCGTCACCAGTATTTCGGATACCGTGCGGTGCGCGTCGCGTTGTTGTAGGCGAGGGCGACGCCGACGATCACCAGCGCGCCGATCAGCGTCGGAAACAGCAGGAAGCTCCAGCCGGGCTGGGACAGGAACACGATGACGGGATTCGAACCCGCTGGCGGATGCACCGTGCGCGTGACCATCATGACGGCAATCGCGGTGCCGACCGCCAGCGCGACGGCCCACCACGATGGGCCGAACACGTGCAGGAACGCCAGGCCGATCGCGGAGCTGAACAGGTGGCCGGCAATGACGTTGCGCGGCTGCGAGAACGGCACGTCGGGATAGCCGAACACCAGCACGCACGACGCACCGAACGAACCAAGCACCAGAACGGCGGACAGCGCGTCCGTCAGCGCCGCGACGGCGGCAATGGCAAGGAAGCCGCCGAGCCATGCCAGCAGTACGTTCCTGCTGCTGGGTTTCGGGGGCAGGTCGGCCCGGTCGCCGCGCAATTTGCTGAGGAATGCGTACATGATTTCTCCTATCCATCATCAAGTGTTTCGCCATTAAACCAAACGTTTGGTATGCAGTCTGGCACAGAATTGCGCTGCGTGGCGAATATATTTTCAGCTGAGCGTTGCGGTGGCGCAGCTGTCCAGCATGGCGGCGTGCTGGCGCCGCAGGGGGGCCACGTCGCGCCAGATGCGGTTCATCAGGATGCAGCCCTGGACGATGGCGACGGCGTCGGCAGCGCGGTTGCGTGCTTCCCCGGCGGGGAAGTAACGGGAGAACACCATCATGTAGCAGTCCTGCCAGTCCTCGAAAAAGCGCCGGATCTTCGGGCTGAACTGCTCGTACGAGCCGCCGATTTCCAGGCTCAGGTTGGCCAGCAGGCAACCGTGCGGATGCTCCGTGAAGAATTTTTCGACGGCCAGGTTGAAGGCGGCCAGTTCCTTGACGGACGGATCATCGGCGTCGCGGATGAGGGCAAAAATGCTGTCCCGGTAGAACTGGTGCACCTGTTCCAGCGCGGCCACGGCGAGCTCTTCCTTGCCCGAAAAGTGGTGGTACAGGCTGCCCTTTGTCAGCCCGCACGCCTTGGCGATGTCGTCGATGCTGGTGGCGGAATACCCCTTCATGCGGAACAGCTGTGCGGCGATATCGACCAGATCGACTTTTTCGATGACTCTGCGCATGATGGGCTCCAAACATACTGAATGTTTGGCTAGCTTACCTGTCGATGCATGGTGCGTCAACGTGACGAGCGGCTGACCGGACGATACAAATTTGCTGAAGATGCCCTCAGTTTACCAAACAAACGTTCGGTACCATTCACTTCATTAGTTGTGTTTTCTCCACCACTAAGCCCGGGCGAAGGCATGTTCGTCCACCTGATGCCACCACTGGCCACCAATCAAGGGAGCGACATGAAACCACCAGAAGCATTCGACAGGGTACTGAAAATGGAAGTCGGCGCCATCGCGCTGCCCGATATCGAGTTTCACGAATACCAGCCCGGCCTGCGCAAGCGGGTGCTGATCCATCCGCTGTTCGACAACACGAAGGACGATCCGACAGGTTCCGACGCGGCCCTGATCCGCTATCTGCCGGGCGCCTTCACGCCGCGCCACCTGCACATGGGCTACGAGATGGTCTTCGTGCTGCAGGGCGACTATATCGAGAACGACGTCAGCTTCGCGCCCGGCTCGCTGATCGTGCGCGCGCCGGGCACCACGCACGAGATGCGCTCCAAAAACGGCTGCACGATCCTGGCGATGCGCGACGTGCCGGTCAGGCAGCTCACGTGACCACGGACGGCCACATGAAAATCATTTCGGCACCCGCGGCAGCGCAGCTGATCCGCGATAACTGGACCGTCGTCCCTGGCGGTTTCGGCAGCTGCGGCCATCCCGACACGCTGACCGAGGCGCTGCGGGAGCGCTTCGAGGACACCGGCCATCCGCGCGACCTGTCCCTTCTCTTCGGCGCAGGCCCCGGCAACAAGGCGGGGCAGGGCGTCGACGCGCTGGCCACGTCCGGCCTCGTGGCACGGGCGATCGGCGGCTTCTGGGGATTGTGCCCGGCGCTTGCCGGCATGGCGCGCGATGGCGCGATCGAAGCGCACAACTGGCCGCAGGGCGTCGTCAGCAAGCTGTTTGGCGTGATTGCATCGGGCGAGCCGGGCCTCCTGACGCACGTGGGGCTCGACACGTTTGTCGACCCCGAGCTGGAGGGCGGCGTGATCGACAGCCGGAGTTCGCGGCCGCTGGTGGAAAAGCTGCGCTTCAACGGCCGCAGCCACCTGTTCTATCCGGCGCAGCGCGTCGACTGCGCACTGCTGCGCGGCACCGCCTGCGATCCGGACGGGAACATCACCTTCGATGAGGAGACCTCGCACATGGATGCGCTGGCGCAGGCGCAGGCCGCGCACAACTGCGGCGGCATCGTCATCGTCCAGGTGAAGCGGCTGCTCGATGGTCCGGTGGCCGATTACCGCGACGTGAAAATTCCCGGGTTCCTGATCGATTACGTGGTGCTCGGGCCGGAGAACCGCCATCCGCAGACGTACGGCACGTTCTTCGATCCGGCCTACACGGGCATGGCGGCGGCACACGGCAGCGTGCCGTCCAAAACCTTCCCGCTCGCCAAACGCATCGTCGCCCACCGCGCCGCGCTGGAACTGACGAACCACCCTGGCGCCAACGTCAACCTGGGGATCGGCATTCCCGCGCTGATTGGCGCGCAGGCGCGAGAACTCGGCCTGACGGACTTCACGCTGACAGTGGAATCGGGCCTGATTGGCGGCGTGCCGGATGAAGGCTTATCGTTTGGCGCCGTGCGCCATCCGCGCGCCGTCATCGAGCAGTCGGCGCTGTTCGACTTTTATGACGGCGGCGGCATCGATCTCGCGTTCCTCGGCTTCGCCCAGGTGGACGCGGCGGGCAATGTCAACGTCAGCAAATTCAACGGCCGCATCGTCGGGTCGGGCGGCTTTATCAATATCTCGCAGTCGGCAAAACACGTTGTTTTCTGCGGCACGCTGACCGCCGACGGGCTGCGGGTGGAGATCGCCAGCGGGCGGCTGCGCATCGTGCGGGAAGGACGCACGTGCAAATTCCACGCCCACGTTGCGCAGCTCACCTTCAACGGCCGGCAGGCGGCAGCCAGCGGCAAGACAGTCCTGTACGTGACGGAACGGGCCGTGTTCCGGCTCGGTGCGCGCGGGCTCGAACTGATCGAGCTGGCGCCCGGCATCGACGTTACCGACATTCGCGACGTGGTGGACTGCGATTTCCACGTCTCGTCAGAACTGAAGCCGATGTCCGGCTTCGCAGACATTCAATCGAACCAGCACTCGGGAGTACTAGCATGGTAATCACTATCGTTGGCGGCGGCGCGACGTCGCTCGCATTCCTGTACAACTACATCGCATCCGTGCCGGCGGACGGGCACCGTGAAACCACGGTCTACCTGGTCGAGAAGCGCGGCGTCTTCGGCCCCGGCGCGGCATACGCACGCGACGTCTCGTCGAATATCCTGAATACGAAAACGGGATTCATCACGCCGTTCCACGACCGGCCGGGCGACTTCTACAACTGGCTGCGCGAGAACGAGTGGGCCTGGCGCCGCCACTTCCCCGCGTTCGACCTGCATCCCGACAGCTATGCGCCGCGCCCCCTGTTCGGCATGTACCTGCAGGCGAAGATGGCGTGGGTGGTCAAGCACGCCTTGACGGCGAATGTGCGGATCATCCAGGTGGATGCGGAGGTGATCGACATCGCCATGGTCGGCAACAGCTGCGTGGCGCGTACCAACTGCAGCCTGACCCTGACGTCGGACCACGTCTTCCTGGCCTGCGGCACGCTGCCCGCGAAGCCGGATGCGTTTGCCGGCGAGGCGGGGCGCATCCTGCCGAGCCCTTATCCGGTCGCGGAACTGCCGCACAAGATCGCGCCGGACGCCCATGTCGGCATCGTCGGCGCGCGCCTCAGCTGCATCGATGCCGTCATCGGCCTGGTCGAGTCGGGCCACCGCGGCCGGATCGCCATCCATTCGCGCAGCGGCTACTTCCCGTGCGTGCGCGGCACGCAGGGCCGCATCGTGCCAAAGTTCCTGGAGCAGGGCAATCTGGAAAAGCTGGTGCGCGAGAAGGGCCGGTTACGGTTGACCGACATCGTGGCGCTGGTGCAGCAGGAAATCGCCCACGCCAGCGGGGGTGAACTCCCGCGCGACATGGCGCTGCCGCCCGCGCCGCCGCGGGATCTGGCTGCGTATCTGGCGCAGGAAATCGAACTGGCCCGCGCGCCGCGCCCATGGCAGGCGGTCCTGTACTCGACCAACGCCATCATCGACCAGTTGTGGCTGGCGCTGCGCGACAGCGAGAAGGCGATGTTCCTGTCCGATTACTTCAGCGCGTTCATGAGCTATCGCGTCTCGATCCCCACGGAGAACGCGACCAAGCTGCTGCGCTACCTGAAGTCCGGTCAGCTGACTTTCCATGCGGGCGACTTTACGATCGAGGCGGATGCGGACGGCAAGCCCGTCATCCGCATGGGCGGGCAAAGCACGCTGGAATACGATTACCTGATCAACGCAACGGGTTCGCCCCGTTCGACGCAACGGCTGGAATCGACGCTGCTGTCCAACCTCCTGCTGCGCGGCATGGCCGTCGAGCACCCGCTGGGCGGCATTGCCGTGGACCGGCACAGCTACGAGGTGGTCGGCCGGTCCGCCGGCAAGGGGCGGCTGCACGCGATGGGCGAGCTGACGACGGGGACGTTCTTCTTCACCAGCGCACTCGATATCAATGCTCGGCATGCGAGGAATTGCGCCACGGCGTTTGCTGCGTCGGTCTTCACCGTGGAAGTGCGGCAGGCCTTGGCGGCGGGCTGAAGCTGGCGGGTCAGCTGCGGAAGATGAAGTACACGGCACCCACGAGGCACAGTGCCGCCCAGATGTAGTCGGTCTTGAACGGCTGGTCCATGTACAGCATCGCAAACGGCACGAAGACCGACAACGTGATCGCCTCCTGCATGATCTTCAGCTGCGCCAGGCTGTATTGCGTGTGGCCGATGCGGTTGGCCGGTACCTGCAGCAGGTACTCGAACAGCGCGATGCCCCAGCTGACCAGGGCGGCGACCCACCAGGCCTTGTTGGACAGGTTCTTCAGGTGGCCATACCAGGCGATCGTCATGAAGACGTTGGACAGGGTCAGCAGGCCGACGGTCTGGACGATGACGGGGATTTGCATGCGTTAGTTCAGGATGGTGATCACCTGGTCCGCCACGCTGTCCGCGAATGCGGTGGCGGGACCGAGGCCGGGGATGTCGATGGAGGGTGCCAGTTCCAGCAAGGGCACCAGCACGAATGCCCGTTGCGTCAGGCGCGGATGCGGCACCGTCAGCGTGGGGCTGGCGATCCGTTCGTCGCCGTACAGCAGCACGTCGAGATCCAGCGTGCGCGGGGCGTTGCGGTAAGGCCGTTCGCGGCCGTGCTGCTGCTCGATGTCGTGCAGCGCCCGCAGCAGCGCCTCCGCATCGAGCGTCGTTTCGGTGCGGGCGACGGCGTTGATGTAGTCGTCGCCGGAAGAGTCGATCGGCGCGGTGCGGTACAGCGACGAGACGCCCGTCACGGTCGTCCCGGGCAGGCGGCGCAGCCGGGCGACGGCATCGAGCACGTTGCTGCGGGCATCGCCCAGGTTGGCGCCGATGCCGATGTAGGCGACCGCACTGCGCATCAATGGCCCGTGTTGAACGGCACGTCGTCGGGCGGCGGGCCGCCGCCTTCGCCACCGGTCTTGCGGCGACGGGGGCCGCGACGGCGCTTGCGCGGTGCCGCGGCGGCCGCGCTGTCGGCATTGAAGCTGTCCGCTTCCTCGCCTTCGTCGTCGGCGCCTTCCGCTTCCAGCTGCGCTTCCTGGCTGTCGTGGCCCGCGTCCGCTTCCAGGTCGTCCTTGTGGCGCTGCCCGCGGCGGGCCGGGCGTTTGCGCTTGGCACCGGTGCCGGCAGCCGACGACACCAGTTCGGCGCGCGTGACTTCGTCGGCTTCATAGAAGGCCGTCCACCAGTCGCCCAGCTCCTGGTCGATCTCGCCGGACGCGCAGCGCAGCAGCAGGAAGTCGTAGCCGGCGCGGAAGCGCACGTGCTCCAGCAGCTTGTACGGGTTCTTGCCGTTGCGGCGCTCGAAGCGGGGCTGCATGGCCCAGATGTCGCGCATGTCCGAACCGATCTTGCGCTGCAGCGCCAGTTTTTCGGTCTGCGAGTCCAGCACTTCGTCCGCCGCCAGGTGCAGCGAAGGGATCGGCGATTCGCCCGAAGCCTGGTAGGCGTTCCATTTTTCCAGCACCTGGTGCCACAGCAGCGAGGCAAACAGGAAGCCCGGCGACACCGTCTTGCCGGCGGCGATGCGGCGATCCGTCGAGTCCAGCGCCAGGGTGACGAACTTGAAGCCCAGCGGCTGCTCCAGCACCACGTCCAGCAGCGGCAGCAGGCCATGGTGCAGCCCTTCCTTGCGCAGCTGCTGCAGGCAGGCCAGCGCATGGCCGCTCATCAGCAGTTTCAGCATTTCGTCGAACACGCGGGCAGCCGGCACGTTGTCGATCAGCGGCGCCATCACGGGAATCGGCGCGGCGGTGGACGGCTCGATATCGAATTTGAGCTTGGCCGCGAAGCGCACCACGCGCAGCATGCGCACCGGGTCTTCGCGGAAGCGTGCTTCCGGCTGGCCGATGATGCGCAGCGTGCGGGCGCGGATGTCCTTCATGCCGCCGTGGTAGTCCAGCACCTGCTGGTTGGCGGGGTTGTAGTACATCGCGTTGATGGTGAAGTCGCGCCGCTCGGCATCCTCCGCCTGCGTGCCGAAGGTGTTGTCGCGCAGGACGCGGCCATGTTCGTCCTTCGGTGCGGCCGCCGTGGCGGTGCCGCGGAACGTCGTCACTTCCAGCAGGTCCTGGCCGAACATCACGTGCACGATCTGGAAGCGCCGGCCGATGATGAAGGCGCGGCGGAACAGCCGCTTGACCTGTTCCGGCGTGGCGTTCGTGGCCACGTCGAAGTCCTTCGGTTTCACGCCCAGCAGCAGGTCGCGCACGGCGCCGCCGACGACGAATGCCTCGAAACCCGCTTCCTGCAGGGTGGAGGTGACGCGGACGGCGTTGGCCGACACCATTTTCGGGTCGATGCCGTGCTGCTCCGGTCCCAGTACTTCAGGCTCGCCGGTGTTGCGGGCTTCCTTGACGCCCAGGATCTTGCGGATGAATTTCTTAATCATTGAATAGATGGAGTAAAGGCCAGCCTTGCGCGGTCGCGTGCGTCGTCAGCGCGGCATTGGGGTTGGTCGCTACGGGGTGAGTGACGATCGACAGCAACGGCAGGTCGTTGTGCGAATCGCTGTAGAAATAGACGGCGGAGAAGTGGTCGAGCGTCTTGCCCATCCCCTCCAGCCACGCCCTGGTGTGCACGATCTTGCCGTGGCCCTGCGTGGGCGTGCCGTGCAGCCGCCCCGTGATGCGGCCGTCGACCATTTCCGGCATTGCCGCGATCAGGTGCTCGACGCCGAACGCCTGCGCGATCGGGGCGGTGACGAAATGGTTCGTCGCCGTGACGATGGCCACCAGGTCGCCCGCGTCCAGGTGCTTCTGCAGCAGCGCGCGCGCGGCCGGACGGATGTTCGGCTCGATCACCTCGCGCATGAACTGCTGCTGCAGCTCGGCCAGCCGGACCGGGTCCAGCTTCGCCAGGGTGCCCAGTGCGAATTCGAGGTACTCGACCGGGTCCAGCGTCGCGGCCTGGTACTGCTGGTAAAACGCGTCGTTGCGGCGCGCGAACTCGGTGGCATCGACGGCGCCCACGCGGCACAGGAACTGACCCCATTCGTAATCGGAATCGATGGGCAGCAGCGTGTGATCGAGGTCGAACAGGGCCAGGTTCATGCAGTCTCTCAGTTCAGTCTTTCGCCTCGGCCTGCAGCCACTCGCGCAGCAGCGGCAGGGTAATCGGGCGTTGGGTTTCAAGGGAATATTGGTCCAGCGAGTCCAGCATCGAGGACAGCGAGCGCATGTCACGCCGGAAGTGCGACAGCAAATAGGGTAACACGCCGGGCGACAGCGTCAGGCCACGGCTGGCCGCCGCCTGCGACAGCGCGGCCACCTTTTCGTCGTCCGACAGGCCGTGCAGCTGGTAGATCAGGCCCCAGCCCATGCGTGTGCGCAGGTCTTCCCGCACCGGCAGCACGGCCGGCGCCACGGCGCCGCTGCAGACCATGAAGGCGCCGTTGGCGCGGATCTCGTTGAACAGGGCAAAGGCGTCGATCTGCGCCACGGGCGACAGCTTTTCGCAGTCGTCGAGAAGGTACAGGTCAACGTCGGGCGAATAGACGAATTCGGATTCGATCGAGAACGGCGAGATGTAGCGGGCCCGCTCCGTCGCGGCCAGGGCTTTCAGCAGGTGCGTCTTGCCGGCGCCGATCTCGCCCCACAGATAAGCGAAATGCTCGCGCGAGCTGCGGTCGGCGAACTGGCGCATCAGCGCCGCCACCTCGGCATTGCGGCCCACCTCGAACGATTCGAGGGTCAGCACCGGCTCGGCGCCCAGGTCCAGCACCAGCTGTTTCATGGCTGTTGCCCCGGTTGCCTGATCATTTTTATAACTTTTTCGCTCATCACACCAGCATTATAGAAGCTGCCGACACGTGATGGCGCGGCGAGTGGCTGGGTGGAGGGGGCATGAAGGGGTGGCCAGTGGATATTTTTAGGGGATGGGACGGGCCATTTTGATAAAATAGCGGACTTGCCGTAATTTGGTCCCAAAAAGAACGAATTGAGAACGAATTGCGGCTTCCGCCTTCTATTTTACCGCCTCCGCTGCGAAATACACCATGAGCCAACCTTCGAATGTATCCCTGTCCTACCGTGACGCCGGCGTCGATATCGACGCGGGCGATGCCTTAGTTGAAGCGATCAAGCCGTTTGCCAAGCGTACCCTGCGCGAAGGCGTCATGGGTGGCATCGGCGGCTTCGGCGCGCTGTTCGAGATCAGCAAGAAGTACAAGGAGCCGGTCCTGGTGTCCGGCACGGACGGCGTGGGCACGAAGCTGAAGCTGGCCTTTGAGCTGAACCGTCACGATACCGTCGGCATCGACCTGGTGGCCATGAGCGTCAACGACATCCTCGTGCAGGGCGCCGAGCCGCTGTTCTTCCTCGACTATTTCGCCTGCGGCAAACTGGACGTGGCCATCGCCACGGACGTCATCAAGGGCATCGCGCAGGGCTGCGAGCAGGCCGGCTGCGCGCTGATCGGCGGCGAAACGGCGGAAATGCCGAGCATGTACCCGGCCGGCGAATACGACTTGGCCGGCTTCGCCGTCGGCGCCGTGGAAAAATCGAAGCTGATCGACGGCACCAAGATCGCCCCGGGCGACGTGGTGCTAGGCCTGGCCTCGTCGGGCGCGCATTCGAACGGTTACTCGCTGGTGCGCAAGATCATCGAAGTGGCCAAGCCGGACCTGGAAGCGGACTTCCACGGCCGCAAGCTGGCCGACGTGCTGATGCAGCCGACGCGCATCTACGTCAAGCCGCTGCTGGCGCTGATGGAAGCGATGGAAGTGAAGGGCCTCGTGCACATCACGGGCGGCGGCCTGGTGGAAAACATCCCGCGCGTGCTGCAGGAGCACCTGACGGCGGAACTGGACGGTTCCTCGTGGACGATGCCCCCGCTGTTCCAGTGGCTGCAGCAGCACGGCGGCGTCGCGGACGCGGAAATGCACCGCGTCTTCAACTGCGGTATCGGCATGACCGTCATCGTCTCGGCCGAGAACGCGGATGCGGCCATCGCCCAGCTGACGGCGGCCGGCGAGACCGTCTCGCGCATCGGCACCATCCGTGCGCGCAAGGATGGTGAGCACCAGACGATCGTGGTGTAAGGCCGTGTCAGCGCCCCTGCCCGAAGACCACATTGTCGGTTTGCTGCGGGAGGCGCTGCAGCAGCAGCTGCTTGCGGTTTATCTGTTCGGTAGCCATGTTCGCGGCGAGGCGGGGGCGGACAGCGATATCGACTTGGCCGTACTGGTGCGCGGCAAGGCCGATCCCGTGAAGTTGTGGGAACTTGGTCAGTCATTGGCCGCGCAGTTCAATCGCGATGTCGATCTGATCGACTTGCGTGCCGCATCGACTGTGATGCAGTACCAGATCATCACGACAGGGCGACGGCTATGGGAGACGCAATCGCAGGGCTCGTTGTACGAAAGCGCGATCCTCAGCGAGAAGACTGAACTGGACACTGCGCGGGCCGGATTGTTGTCCGATATTCGTGACGAAGGAACAGTATATGGCCGCCCCATTCCCTGACGACGTTGTTCTCAACAAGGTTGCGACGATCGAACGGTGCGTTGCCCGGGCACGGGAGGAATATGACAAGGATCCCGCCACGTTTGGCGTCGATTACACGCGCCAGGACGCCGCCATCCTGAATGTTCAACGGGCCTGTGAAGCTGCATTGGACGTTGGCCAGCATCTGATCCGCCGCGAGAGGCTGGGCATTCCGCAGAGTTCAAGGGACGTTTTTCGCTTGCTTGCAGCGGCAGGATGGATTGAGATGTCTTTGGCGGATGTTCTGCAACGGATGGTAGGCTTCCGTAATATCGCTGTTCATGACTATCAGACGCTTCAGTTGCCCATCACTATTGCGGTCATCCGCGATC
>Ga0308166_1001587_pt1 | contig 23685 bp, 23 predicted proteins | sample PhyCR2_2_FD_202137 | JGI IMG/M metagenome (GOLD analysis project Ga0308166, IMG submission 202137) | Phyllosphere microbial communities from UC Gill Tract Community Farm, Albany, California, United States - DLSLCC.R2 | ecosystem: Host-associated > Plants > Phyllosphere > Unclassified | place... | reverse complement strand
CATCCCGGCCGAACGCTGGGACGCGCTGCACGAACGCCTGGTGGTCTACCGCCCGCCGCAGGACGCTGCATGACGACCTACACCGTCGGCCTGGGCTGCGACCGCGGCGTGGCGCTGGACACCGTGCGCGAAGCGGTGCAGGCCGCACTGGAGCAGGCCGGCGCCCATGCCGGCCAGGTCGTGGCGGCGGCCTCGATCACGATCAAGCAGGACGAAGCCGCGCTGCTGGCGCTGGCGCAGGAACACGGCTGGCCGCTGGTCTTTTATGCGCCCGAACAGCTGGCGCAGGTTGAAGTACCGAATCCCTCCGAAACCGTACGCAAGTACACCGGTACGCCCTCGGTCAGCGAGGCCGCCGCGCTGCTCGCCGCCGGGCCAGATACGCCGATGACCGCGCTGGTCGTCGAAAAATACAAACACCGGGGCGCGGATGGCCGCAACGCCACCGTCTCGATCGCAAGGAAAGACACATGAACATGGAAACCGAAGCACCCGCGGCACCAGCCGCCGGCAAGATCATGCTGGTGGGGATCGGCCCCGGCAGCGTGGACCACATGACCGCGCGTGCGCGCGCCGCCATCGCCGAAGCCGACGTCGTGATCGGCTACGTCACCTACATCAAGCTGGTGGCCGACCTCATCGAAGGCAAGGAGATCATCCGCAAGTCGATGACCGAGGAACTCGACCGCGCCGTCAGCGCCCTGGAGGCGGCGCGCGCCGGCAAGAAGGTGGCCCTGATCTCGTCGGGAGACGCCGGCGTGTACGGCATGGCCGGGCCCACCTACGAGGTGCTGTTCCAGTCGGGCTGGACACCTGACGATGCGGTGCAGGTCGAGATCATTCCCGGCGCCTCGGCCCTGAACAGCTGCGCCGCGCTGGTCGGCGCGCCGCTGACCCACGACTTCTGCGCGATCTCGCTGTCCGACCTGCTCACGCCCTGGCCGACCATCGCGCGCCGCCTGGACGCGGTGGCGATGGCCGACTTCGTGGTCGCCCTGTACAACCCGAAGAGCGGGCGCCGCACGCGCCAGATCGTCGAGGCCCAGCGCCTGTTCCTGCGCCACCGCCGCCCGGACACGCCGGTGGCCATCGTGAAGAGCGCCTACCGCCGCCGCGAGAACATCGTCTTCACCACGCTAGCCAGCATGGCGGAGTCCGACATCGGCATGCTCAGCACGGTCCTGATCGGCAACAGCAACACCTTTGTCCGCAATGGCCTGATGGTCACGCCGCGCGGCTATGCCAACAAGTACGACATGCAGGATGGCGGCGCCACCCGCGAAGGCGAACGCGCGGGCCGCTCGCTGTCGACCGGCCTGCTCGGCTGGCTCGACACCCTGGCCGCCGAACACGCCGCCGGCGACAGCATCGCCACCCTGGCCGCACGCTACCGCCTGCCGGCCGACTACATCCAGGCCACCCTGAACGAACCCTGGGAAGCCGCGGCCGCGGCGCCTACCGAGGAGACCGAAGCATGAGCACCACCGAGAACACCGAAGCCGCAGGCGACAGCGCAGCCGACAAGCAGCCCGTCAAACCGAAGATCGGCAGCTACCACCGCCACCTGCTGGTCTGCACCGGCCCGCGCTGCAGCGAGGACGGCGCCTCGCAGGCGCTGTTCGACAGCCTGGGCGACAAGTTCAAGGCCAGTGGCCTGAACAACGGCCCGCTGCGTGTAAAACGCAGCCGCGTCAGCTGCTTCGCCGCCTGCAAGGGCGGGCCGATCGTCGCCGTGCAGCCGGACGGCACCTGGTACTACAACGTCACGCCCGAGAACATGGACCGCATCATCGACGAGCACCTGTGCAATGGGCGCAAGGTGGAGGAGCTGGTGTTTCACCAGGCGGGGGACGACGGCAACTGAGGACAACGGAAACCTAGTTGTCCTGCTAGTAGCTGGATACATTCACAGTGCTACGATCGTTCGGCGCCTCCGGGTGTGATTTCTTTTCAACGACAACGACGATGAAAGAAGAACGATGAAACCGACATTCAAGAAAATCGCATTCGTGCTGAGCCTGGGCCTGGGCCTGGGCCTCGGCGTTTCCCTATCCGCCTCCGCCGAAGTCAACGAGACCCTGTGCCAGACCTACGCCAACAAATGCGCGTGGGGCATCGAACGCGCTTGCCAGCTTTGGGAACAGAACTGCAATACCGAAGAGCTCTGAGACGGAGCATGCCGGCAACACTGGCCGCCAGCTAGCGCTCCCCCGGCGCCGGGCTGCTGGCCACCTCGTTCTCGCCGATGGTGTACACCCCACCCGCCGTGGCGCCGGATTCCCCTTTCCGCGCCCGCAAATCGCGGTACACCGCCGCGCGGATGATCATCATCGACACCACCGGCGCCGTCATCAGGATGAAGGCGGAAATGATCACCTCGTGCACCACGAGGCGCTTCTGTCCCACCGTGAAGAACACCATCGACGCGAGCAGCAAACATCCCGCGCCCAGCGTGATCGTGATCGCCGGGCCGTGCATGCGCTGGTAGAAGGTGCGCAGACGCAGCAGACCGAGGGCCCCGATCAGGACGATGCTGGCGCCCAGGATCAGCAGCAGCGACACGACCGCCGCCGCCCAGCCGGGCAAATCCTCGACGCCGCTCATTCGATGATCTCCCCGCGCATCAGGAACTTGGCCATGGCGATGGTCGACACGAAGCCGATCAGCGCGATCAGCACCGCCACCTCGAAGTACACCTGGGTGCCGAAGCGGATGCCGAGCACCAGGGCCAGCAGCATGCCGGCCATCCACAGGGTATCGAGCGCCAGCACGCGGTCGTGGGCCGAGGGGCCGCGCAACAGGCGCAGGGCGCAGAACACCATCGCCACCAGCACGCACACCAGGGCGTAGCCGACGGATAACTCAAGCAGGGTTGTCACGGGCTGCCTCCGTTTCAAAAATCTCGATCAGGGGTTGTTCGTAGCGGGTCTTGATGGTGTCGATCCACCATTGCTCGTCGTGCAGGTCGAACACGTGCAGCGAGAGCTGGTAACCCTCGTCCAGGATCTCGACCCAGACCGTGCCCGGCGTCATGTTGATCAGGCAGGACAGCATTGCCAGGCCGTAGGGGTCGGTGATGGTCAGGGGAATCCGGATGAACTGCGAGTTTACCCGGCTGTAGTCGGGAGCCAGGATGATGCGGCTGACGTTGAAGCAGGAACGCAGGATCTCGACCCCGGCCATGCCGATCAGGCGGATGAAGACCAGCGGCGCGCGCAGGCGTGGGTAGCCGAGCGGCTGCAGGTTGCGCACCAGTAGCGGCACGACGACGCCCAACAAGGCGCCGAGCAGGATGCTGGCGGCGTCCGCGGCCTGGTTCAGCATCAGCCACAGCAGGCACAGAGCCAGCGACACCAGCGGGTAAGGCAGCCAGCGCCTCATGGCGCCTCCTTGCCGGCGTCGGGGCCGGGCACAACCGGCGCGTTCAGTACCCGCTCGATGTAGTTGGCCGGGCGGTGGATGTCGGCACTGGCGCGTTTCAAGTAATCGTACAGGGGCCGCGCCTGCACCGTCATCGCCACCGACAGCAGCAGCAGGGCCGTGACCGGCGCCACCTCCGACAGGTGCAGGCGCGGCGGCGTCACCACCGGCGTCGCCCAGAAGGTGCGCACGCCGAAGCGCAGCATCGAGATGATGGCGATCAGGCCGGACACGAAGATCAGCGCCATCAAGGTCCAGCCGGCGCTGCGCACAGCCTCGCCTTCCGGGTTGAGCAGCGCATGGAACATGCCGAACTTGGCGACGAAACCCGACAGCGGCGGCAGGCCGGCGATCATCAGTGCGCAGGCGGCAAAGCTCACCGACAGGAAGGCCATCGCGGCCGGCACGCCCTTGCCGCGCGGTTCGTTCGGGCTGTCGTCGGGCTCCTCGTCGTCGACGGCCCAGGCTTCCATGGTCAGGGCCAGCATGGCCGCGCTCGGGGAGCGGATGCGGTCGATCAGTTCGATCAGCAGCAGGAAGGCGGCCACCGCCAGCGTCGAGCCGATCAGGTAGTACAGGCCGGCCGTCACCAGGGAGGGCTGGCCGTAGCCGATGACGGCCAGCAGGGTGCCCGAGGAGATCACCGCGCTGTAGCCGGCCATGCGCCCGGCCGAATCGGTGGACAGCATGCCGGCCGCGCCGAACACGATGGTCGCCATGCCGCCCCAGAGCAGGGCGTCGAAGCCGAAGCCGGCGCTCGACCCCTCCGAGAACAGCAGCAGCCACAGACGCAGGATCACATAGGCCCCGACCTTGGTCATCAGCACCAGCATGGCGGCCACCGGCGGCGAGGCGGCGGCGTAGGTGGTGGGCAGCCAGAAGCCCAGCGGCCACATCGCGCCCTTGACCAGGAAGGCCAGCACCAGCACCGTCACGCCCAGCCTCAGGAGGCCGCTGCTTTCCGCCGGCATGGCGGCGATGCGCGCGGCCAGGTCCGCCATGTTCAGGGTGCCGGTGGTGGCGTAGATCAACGCCGTCCCGAGCAGGAACAGCAGGGCGGCGGCCAGGTTGACGGCGATGTACTGCATGCTGGCGCGCAGGCGCTCGGCGTTGTAGCCATGTAACACCAAGCCGTACGAGGCGGCCAGCATCACCTCGAAGAACACGAACAGGTTGAACAGGTCGTGCGTCAGGAAGGCGCCGTTGATCCCCATTAGCAGCATCTGGAACAGCGGGTGGAAGTGCACGCCGATGCGGCTCCAGCGCTGCATGGCGTAGTGCAGGGCGGCCAGGGCCAGCACGCCCGTCAGCAACAGCATCAGCGCCGACAGGCGGTCGGCCATCAGGGCGATGCCGAAGGGCGCGGACCAGTTGGCGGCCAGGTAGACGCCGATGCCGCCCTGGAAGTGCTCGTTATCGGTGCGCAGCATCAGCATCATGGCGACGGCCAGCTGGCCCAGCACCGAGGCGTAGGCCAGGCCGAACTTCAGGCGGTGCCTGCCTTGCGTGAACGGCGTCAGCAGCGCGCCGCAAACCAGCGGCAGCAGGATCGGCAGGATCACAAGGTGCCGGGACGAATCGAGGAACCAGGTCATACCTCGGGCTCCTCCCCGTCCACGTGGTCGGTGCCGGTCAGGCCGCGTGCGCCGATCATCACCACCAGGTACAGCGCCGTGGTGGCGAAGCCGATCACGATGGCGGTCAGCACCAGCGCTTGCGGCAGCGGGTCGGCCAGCTGGCCGGGGTCGATGGCGGTGCCGGCCGGCGTGAACGGCGCCTTATCGAGCCAGACACGACCCATGACGAAGATGAACAGATTGACGGCGTAGGACATCAGCATCAGGCCGGTCAGTACCTGGAAGCTGCGCGGACGCAGCAGTAGCCAGATGCCGGAACCGAAGACGATGCCGATGGCCAGGGCGATGATGAGTTCCATCAGGCGATCTCCTTGGTCGGTGGCATGGCGTGGCGGGTGGCGCCGGGCGGCATGCGGTGGCTGCGCAGCGACTGGTGGGCCAGCGCGACCAGGATCAGCATGGTGGTGCCGACCACCACCAGGAACACGCCCAGGTCGAACACGAAGGCGCTCGGGATGTGGATCTCGCCCAGCAGCGGCAGCGTCAGGTGCGCGGTGTGGCTGGTGAGGAAGGGGTAGCCGAAGAACCAGGCGCCGATGCCGGTGAGGGTGGCGGTGAGCAGGCCATAGCCGATCCAGCGGTGCGGGCGCAGGCGCAGGTGGGATTCGACCCAGTCGGTGCCGGCCACCATGTACTGCACGATCAGGGCGGTGGCGAAGATCAGGCCGGCCACGAAGCCGCCGCCGGGCAGGTTGTGGCCGCGCATGAAGAAGTAGACCGCGATGATGCCCATGAAGGGCAGCAGGAAGCGCAGGTAGACCGCCGGTATAGCCAAATAGCCGCTGCGCGCCTGGACGACCGGTGTTTGCGTCACGGCCGGATCGACGTCGTTCGCCTGCTGCACGGGAATCGCCACGCTTTCCGGCGCCGGGCGGAAGCGGCGCAGCAGCGCATACACCGTCAAGGCCACGGCCGAGAGCACGGTGATCTCGCCCAGCGTGTCGAAGCCGCGGAAGTCGACCAGCAGCACGTTGACCACGTTGGCGCCGCCGCCTTCCGTCAAGGCGCGCAGCAGGTAGAAGTCGCTGATGGTCTTGGGTGGCGTACTGGTGAGCAGGGCCCAGGTGGCGGCAGCGAGGCCGAGGCCGCCGGCCACGGCGATCGAGCCGTCGCGCGCGCGGCGCAGCCAGGTGGAGCGCGGCACGCGTGACGCCAGTCCCTCGGGCGGACGGCGCGGCGGCAGCCAGCGCAGGCCGAGCAGGATCAGCACCGTGGTCACGGTTTCCACCATCAGTTGGGTCAGCGCCAGGTCCGGCGCCGACAGCCACAGGAAAGTCAGGCTGACCACGACACCGACGCCGCCCGCGAGGATCAGCGCCACCAGCCGGTGGTATTTCGCTTGCCAGGCGGCGCCCAGCGCGCAGGCGGCGCCGATCGTCCACAGCAGGGCGAACAGGATGTCGATGTCGGCCAGGCCGGGCAGGCCCAGTTGCGGCAGCGGACGCACCAGCAACAGGGGCACGGCGACCATCGCCAGCATCAGCACCAGCAGCTGCGGCTGCAGGCGGCGGGTGCCGGTGCGGCCCAGCAGCCAGGCCGCGGCGGCGTACAGGCCGAGCATGGTGTTCTCGTAGGCTTGCGCGCCCTTGAAGCGGTGCAGCACCGGCACCCGGTCGCGCTCGGCCAGGTTGAAGCGGCGCCGCAGCACCACGTAGAAGGCCAGGCCGCCGAGCAGGGCGATGATGCTCATCACCAGCGGCAAATTGAAGCCGTGCCAGATGCCGAGGTCGTACTCGGGCATGTCGGGGCCGAGCACGGAATGGGTGGCCACTTCCAGCACGCGCCCGACCACGCGCTCGGGCATGATGCCGACCGCGATGCACAGCACCACCAGGCATTCGACCGGGAAGCGCATCCAGCGCGGCGGCTCGTGCGGGTGCTTCGGCAGATCCTCGGCCAGCGGGCCGAAGAAGACGCTGATGAAGCGCAGCGAATACGCCACGCTGAATATGCCCATCAGCACCGCCGCCACCGACATCGACCAGTCTTCGGTGCCGCCGACGATCATGGTCTCGGCAAAGAACATCTCCTTCGACAGGAAGCCGTTCAGCAGCGGCACCCCGGCCATGGCCGCGCTGGCGACGATCGCCAGGGCCGCCGTGTAGGGCATGGCCCGCCGCAGGCCGCGCAGCACGCGCATGTCGCGCGTACCCGTCTCGTGGTCGACGATGCCGACCGCCATGAACAGCGAGGCCTTGAACACGGCATGGTTCATCACGTGGAACACGGCCGCCACCACCGACAGCGGCGTGCCTATGCTCAGCAGCACGACGATCAGGCCCAGGTGGCTGATGGTCGAAAAGGCCAGCAGGCCCTTCATGTCGTTCTGGTAGATGGCGAAGAAGGAGCCGATCAGCAGGGTACAGACGCCGGCGCTGCCGAGAATCCAGGTCCAGGCCTCGGTGCCGGACAACGCCGGCCACAGGCGGATCAGCAGGAAGACGCCGGCCTTGACCATGGTGGCCGAGTGCAGGTAGCTCGACACCGGCGTCGGCGCCGCCATCGCGTGCGGCAGCCAGAAGTGGAAGGGGAACTGGGCGCTCTTGGTCAGCGCGCCAAGCGCCACCAGCACCAGGGCCGGCAGGTACAGGTCGTGGGCGCGGATGCGCTCGCCCGCGGCCAGCACCACATCGAGGTCGTAGCTGCCGACGATATGGCCGAGGATCAGCACGCCCGCCAGCAGGCACAGGCCTCCGATGGTGGTGACGGTGAAGGCCATGCGCGCGCCGCGGCGGGCATCGTTGCGGCTTTGCCAATAGCCGATCAGCAGGAACGAGGTCAGGCTGGTCAGCTCCCAGAACACCACCAGTTGAATCAGGTTGCCGGACAGGACCACGCCCAGCATGGCGCCCATGAAGGCCAGCATGTAGGCGAAGAAGCGCGCCACCGGGTCGCGCGGCGACATGTAGTAGCGCGCGTAGAGCAGCACCAGCAGGCCGATGCCCAGCACCATGACCGTGAACACCCAGGCCAGGCCATCCATGCGCAGCACCAGGTCGAGGCCGAAGGCGGGCAGCCATTCGTAGTGGACCTTGAGGATGTCGTGGGCGGCGACGTCGTCGAAGCGGGAGATGGCCAGCGCCAGTGCCAGGCCGGTGGCCAGGGCGGCGGCGCCGAAGGGCCGGTTGCGCGATCCGTCCGGCATGCAGCCGGCCACGAAGGCGCCGAGGAAGGGGAGGAGGACCAGGAGTTCGAGCATGGGCTATCCTGCCTGGCGCGGCGGACGCGCTCGCCGGAAGGTGTAGGTATCAGCGGTTCTCATCGTTTGCTCCAGTGGAAACCAGGAGGGTGTCGCAATCCAGTCCGCGCAGCACCTGCTCGCCCTTGCTGTCCATCAACAGGCGCAGCATGCCGGACTGGGCATGCAGGCCGAGCACGGCAAGGTCGACCCCGTGTTCCAGGACGTAGCGGGCGGTCATTAGCTCCGGCGTACCGGCGGCGCTGTCGATGGCGATGCGGGCGCGCACCTGCGGCGCCAGCGTGCAGCCGTCGATAAATTGCTCGCAGCGCAGGCGGATGGCGCCACGGCCCGCATGGGTGTGTGCGCTGGCGGCGTCGGCGCCGCGCGGCTGGTCGGCCAGGCCTTCGAGCCCGGCTTCATGCACGTGGAAGACGATCAGTTGCGCCTCGGGGAAGAGGCGGGCCGCCGTTTCCAGCGCCAGGCGCGAGGCCGGCGAGAAATCGGTGGGCACCAGGATGCGCGCATAAGGCGCGCGGGCGCGCTGGCGCACCACCAGCAAGGGTTGCGCCAGGTTGCGGGCCAGTTGCTCCACGGTCGAGCCGAGGAAGATTTCGCCCAGGGTATTGATGCGCGCGTAGCCGGCGATGACGAGTTCGGCGTCGCTGCGTGCGGCTGCGGCCAGGATGGCGTCGGCCACGTCGCCGTCGGCGAACTGCAGGCTGACGGGATAGCCGGCGTGTTCGAATTCGCGGGCGATGTCGCGCCTTGCGGCGAATTCCGCTTCGGTGCTGGCCTCGCTGCCGGCCAGCCATTGCACGACCTCCGCAGGCACTTGCGGGCCTTCGCGCACGGTCAGCAGGGTCAGATGCGCATGCCATTGCGCCGCCAGCGCCTTTGCGCGCTCGAGCGGACGGTCGCAACGCGCACTCAGATCGGTGGCGAGCAACAGCTTCCGTGGCGCATCGTTACCTTCGTTCACGCAAACCTCCGTACAGGACCGTGTTAAACCCTGATCACTGTACTGTTTTTACATGGAATGCGGCAACGCGTTAGCCTCGTGAAACCATTGTTGACTCGACAATGCCGGATCGAGGGCGACAAGCGTGGTGTTTCTCAACAATTGTTTTTATTTGGAAACAATTGTTGAGATGGGCGTGCGCCGGCCCAGGCCGGCGGAACAGGCGGCAGCCTGCGCTAGGAATCGACCCGCATCTCGAAGCCGCCGTAGATCATGCGCTTGCCGTCGAAGGGCATGTTTTCGGGTTTCATGAATTCGGCCATGCGCGGGTCGTTCATGACCTTGTCGTTGGCGGCGTCGCGCACTGCGCGCGAGGGATAGACGATCCAGGAAAAGATGACGAGCTCGTCGTCTTGCAGGTTCACGCTTTGCGGGAAGGAAGTCAGCTGGCCGGGCTTGACGTCGTCCGACACGCATTCGCGGAATTCGATGGCGCCATGGTCGCGCCAGATGCCGGCCGCGCTGCGCGCCATCTCCAGGTAGGCATCGAGCTTATTTTTTGGAACGGGAATCACGAAACCATCGACATACGCCATGACATTTCTCCTCGTTTGACAGGTACGGTTGAGACCTCATCGACAAGCAAAAAATCCAGGAGCTTGCGCCGGGCATGACGCAGGTCGAAGCGGAGCGACTTACCCGAGCGCAGCCTCGATTGCGGCTACCAGGGCCGGATCGTCCGGTTTCGTGTCCGGCGCGAAGCGGCCTATTACTTTACCATCGCGGCCGACCAGGAACTTCTCGAAATTCCACATCACATCGGATGGGTTTTTCGGGCTCAGGCCGTGCTGGGCCAGCTTCTCGCCGAACTGGCTGCCCTCGGGCTTGCTGGCCTGCGGCTGCTGGGCGATCAGTTCGCTGTACAGCGGATGGCGGCCCTCGCGGTTGACCTCGATCTTCTCGAACATCGGGAAGCGCACGCCGTAGTTGCGCTGGCAAAACTCGGCGATCTCGGTTTCGCTGCCCGGTTCCTGGGCGCCGAAGTCGTTGCACGGGAAACCGAGCACGGCCAGGCCACGGTCCTCGTATTGTTCGAACAATTTTTCCAGCCCCGCGTACTGCGGGGTCAGGCCGCATTGCGAGGCGACGTTCACGATCAGCATGACCTTGCCGCGGTAGGCGTCGAGCGAAGCGGGCTGGCCTTCGAGGCGGCGCAGGGGAATGTCGTACAGGTTGGCGCTCATGGTTATCGATCCGGTAGTGGCAAAAACGCCATCCTACATCGCTCCGGAAAACCACGCTGGCGCCGCCTGCTCATGCGTGGCGGGTGGCCGCGCTTGACGCCGGGCGCCCGCCGTCTTATAAGCCATGCTTCACCGCACAAGCCAACCATGACCCAGCCCGCCGACAAAGAGACCGTGAAAGCCGAACGCGCGCGCCGCTACGCGCGCCTGCTCGACGGCCTGCGCGCCTTTGTCCAGGCCGAGCGCGAGGCGGCCCAGGAAAAGCTGTTCGAGGTCTGGCGCCAGCCGCTGGCGGACCGCCTGGCCAAGGGCCTGTGCCAGCGCTTCCTGAAGCTCGAAGCCGGCCCCGAGACCGGGACTGTCTGGGCCTATACCGATGGCAGCGACTCGCGCTTCCGCGAGGGCGACCTGGTCTGCCTGCACGGCGGCTCGCCGCTGACGGCGATGATCGCGCGCGAAGCCGCCTTCGAAGCCGAGGACGAGGACCGCTGGCTGCTGCGCGTGCGCCAGGCCGCCGCCATCGTCAGGGAATTCGGCGCCACGTCCTGCTATGTCGACCCGGACGATTTCGACCTCACCAAATACTACGACCAGGTGCTGGACGATATCGGCCAGGCGATCCCGCCCTCGCGCGCCCATTACACGCTGATGCCGCTGCTCGATGGCCGGATCAGCGCTGCCTTCGATCCGCGCGACTTCGAGGAAGCCGAAGGCGCCGCCCTGGCCGCCGGCCTGAACGCCGCCCAGGCCGAGGCGGTCGGCAAGATCCTCGCGGCCGAGCAGGTGGCCTGCATCCAGGGCCCGCCCGGCACCGGCAAGACGCGCGTGCTGGCGCTGGCGGCGCGCCTGCTGGTCGAGCGCGGCGAGCGCGTGCTGGTCACCGCGCACACCCACATGGCGATCAACAACGCCCTGAACCGGATCGCGGCGCAAGGTGTGAAGGTGGCCAAGATCGGGCGCGGCGCCCAGGCCATCGGGCTGGAGGGCGTGGGCGGCGCCGACAGCTTCGCCGAATGGCATGGCCGGCCGGAAGGCGGCTACGTGGTCGGCGCCACGCCGTTTGCCACCTGCACCTACCGCCTGGAAAACTGCGAGTTCGACACCGTGATCTTCGATGAGGCCAGCCAGGTGACCCTGCCGATGGCCCTGATGGCGATGCGGCGCGGCAGCCGTTTCGTGTTCATCGGCGACCAGAAGCAGCTGCCGCCGGTGCTGCTGGCGCGCTCGGTGCTGGAGGATATCCCCGGCTCGATCTTCGCCAAGCTCACCGCGCACAATGTCGACAGCGTGATGCTGACCGATACCTACCGCCTGAACGCGGAGCTCACCGCCTGGCCGAGCGCCTCCTTCTATGACGGCCGCCTGCGCGCCGCCGGGCCGAACCGCAGGCGCAAGCTGATGCTCGAAGACCGGCCGGACCCGGATGTGTTCGACGCCGTGCTGCGCGACCCGGCCAGCGCCGTCTTCATCCCGACCACGGACGCCACCGCGCGCAGCCGCAACCTGCAGGATGCCGGGCGGGTGGCCGGCCTGTGCGAAGCGGCGCTGGCCGGCGGCCTGGCGCCGCACGAGATCGGCATCGTCACGCCGTTCCGCGCCCAGGGCCGCACGGTGCGCCGCGTGCTGGCCGAGCGCCTCGGCTGGCATACGGCGCAGCAGATCGTCGCCGACACGGTCGAGCGCATGCAGGGCCAGGAACGCGAACTGGTGATCCTCTCGCTCGCCAGCGGCAACCTGCGCTTCCTGGCCGCGGTGGCCGGCTTCTTCTTCCAGCCCGAGCGCCTGAACGTGTCGGTCACGCGCGCCATGACCAAGCTGGTGATCATCGGCCCCGAGCTGCCGCCGGAATTCCAGGCCCTCGACGACGAGATGGCGCGCTGGCTGGCGCTGTACCGCGGCCTGCTGGCGCAGGCACGCCGCATGGAACTCTGAGGATGGCGCTCTTCATCCCCGAATGGACGCGCGCCAGCGGCCGCCAGTTGCAGCTCAAGCGGGTGCTGAACGCGCTCGACGATGCAAGCGCAGTGCGTCAACCCTTGCGCGCGGAGGCCAGCGCGCCCGAGCTCTTCATCGAGCATCCCGCGCGCGGCTGGCTGGCGCTGGCCGTGGTCGACACGCCCTTCGACGCGCTCGACGGCGCCCAGCTGTTCGCGAACGACACCCGCGCCGCCTTCGACGCCCGCTTGCTCGCCTGGCGCGCGCAGCTGCCGCCGCACCTGCCGCTGCTGGTCTTGCTGTGGGCCTGCAGCGAAGACGAAGCCCGCGCGCTTGCGGGCCAGCTGGGCGAGCAGCCGGCCCTGCACCTGCTCTCGCGCGAACAGTTCGCGGAGGGCGGCGCGGAGGGGCTGGCGGCGCTGCAGCGGCCGGTCTCTCCCGAGGAAGACGAAGCCCTGCGTACCCGTTTCTTCCCCGAGTCCGCGATTCCACTGGCCTCGGTGGCGCGGCGCCGCTTCCTGCGCAACAACCAGGCCAGGCTCTTCCTCGACGCCCAGCAGGAATGGGCCTCCAAGCTCGACCTGGACCTCGACCCTGAGCTGGACCTGCCCGACGAGCAGGCCGCCGCCGCCACCGACTTCGCCGTGCGCCTGGTGAACGGCGTGGCCGGCAGCGGCAAGACCCTGATCGCGCTCAGCCGCGCGCTGCTGCTGGCCAGCCTGCATCCGCGCGAGCGCGTGCTGATCCTGATCCACAACACGCCGATCGTGGCCGACATCCGCGAGCGCCTGCACCGCGCGCACGGCCGCCTGCCGCGCAACCTCGAGATCACGACCTATTCGAGCTGGGCGCACCGCCAGTGGCGCCGCCTGTACCGCGCGCCGCTGGCCATGCCCGCCGACCCGGCCTACCTGCCGCAACTGCTGCGCCGCCTGCGTACCAGCTGGCCCGAGCTGAAGCTGGACGAAGCCCAGCTGATCGAGGAATTCGACTTCCTCAACGAGATGCTGGTCGCCAGCGAAGCCGAATACATGGACACCAGCCGCGCCGGCCGCGGCTTCGCGCTGCGGGCGAAAGAGCGCAGCGAGGTGTGGCAGCTGTTCGAGGCCGTCAGCGGCGCATTGCGCGAACAGGGCCTGCGCATGTGGAGCGCGGTCGCCACGGAGGTCTGCCGCGCGCCCGACCACGCGCTGCTCGAACGCTACGAACACATCCTGGTCGACGAAGCCCAGTTCTTCGCGCCGTCCTGGTTCCATACGGTGAAGCTGGCCCTGCGTCCGCAAGGCCGGCTGTTCCTGTGCGCCGACCCGAACCAGGGCTTCATGAAGAGCCGCCTCAGCTGGCGCAACGCCGGCCTGGACGTGGCCGGCCGCACCAAGAAGCTGCTGCGCTCCTACCGCACCACGCAAGCGATCCTGTACACGGCGGGCACCCTGCTCAACCGCACGGTGCAGGACGACCCCGAGCACTACCTGGCGCCGGACTACGCCGGCATGGAGCAGGGCGCCCCGCCGATCCTGCTGCGCGTGGCCTCGCCCCAGGATGCGGTCGACCGCGCGGTCAACGAGATCGTGGCCCTGGCCGAGCGCCATGCGCTGCCCTTGTCCAGCTTCCTGGTCATCTATGGCGCCGGCACGCCCAAGAAGCTGCTCTACGAGCGCCTGTGCCGCGCGCTGGGTACGCAACAGATCTGGTGGCTGAACAAGGACAAGAAGCAGCCGCCGAATGGCTACGGCCCCGACTACCTGCGCCTGGCCAATCTGGAAACGGCCACCGGGCTGGAAGGCGCGGTGGTGTTCCTGCTCGGGATGGAGGACTTGCTGTTCGACGGCACGCCCGAACACGAGGCGGATGCGCGCAAGCTGTACATGGCGATGACGCGCGCGAGCCATCGGCTGGTGATGCTGAGCAGCGGCGAGCTGCCGGAAGACGCCGCCGCCTTGTTTCGCCTCGGCGAATAGGATTATCGTCCCGCGGCGGCGTTGTCGAGCTCCGTCAACTGCCTGATGCGGCGTGCGGTGAGCAGGGCGCGCACGCCGGAACCCGGCAGCTGCGGGTAGCGGATCGCCCCGAACAGCTCCATCGCATCGCGGTAGGCGAGCCAGGCGCGCTGGGTCTTTTCGACGCCGGTCTTGCGGATCGAGCCGAGGTAGGCGCCGCTCGCCGGGCGGTTCAGCATGAACTGGCGGTAGACCGCATCCATCTTGTTCTCGAGGCTGGCGAATTCCGCTTCCGAGAAGCGCGGAACGCGGCCCGCTTCGAAATCCAGCACGTCGGCGGCAAAGGTAGCGAGTTCGGCCGCCTCGGTTTCCAGCTGCAGCGAACGGGCGCCGCCCTTGCCGATACTGCTGCCGTTGTCGGTTTCGTAATCCACGCGGTGCTGGGCAAAGTAATGCGCCGCCTTGCCTGCCATCTCCAGGCCCAGCTGCTCCTTCTCGCTCCAGTTGCGCGACAGGGTGGCCAGCTGGCCGGCGCGCTGCCTGTCCCTCTGGCGCTCGCGCACGGCGCCGCACCGGCCGCGCATCTCGGCGCTGGCCACGTCGTCGCAAACGTCGACCGGGCCCGGTTCCCGGTTCGCGGCCACGCGCTGCAGGTGCCGGACCCGGCCCTTCATTTCGTCGACCGGGCTCTGGATGCTGCAGGCGTGGCGGGTGGCCAGGGCCAGCTGCGGCATGACGCCATGGCCGTTCGCATACAGCATCATCAGGACGCCATGGGCGTTGGTGCGTGCCGCGCAGGCATGCACGCGGCGCCAGTCGGCATCGCGCGCATCGGCCCTGGCGAGCGTGTCGTAGTACAGGGCGGAAGCGTCGCAGCGGCCGGATTCGGTCCTGGAGTCGGCTCCGGACGCGGCCGCTGGCGGCTGGCGCGGCTTCTCACCGCGCACGCGCAGGCACTGGCGGTACCAGTCGCTGCCGCGCAGGACCTCGGGCGGTGCGCCGTACACGTTGGGATAGGGCGCCGCACCGACGCCAGCGCCGGCCGTCAGGAGCACTGCCAGCAACAGGGGCCAATGTACTTGCATCATCGCGTCTCTCCTCCAGGTGATCAGGGCAAAGTTTCCGTCCGGAAGCTTCAACGCTACCGTGAGCGACCTGGAGAAGTGGTGATGTGGCGCAATACAGTCGGTCCATGAGGTTAGCGTCATCGGTCGCGCCGTTGGCCTAGCTGCTGCTCTGCAGCAAAACCACTACCAGTCGGACCGGCGTCCGGCATTTTTGTGTCCGCCAAAAAGAACAATGTGTCCCGGCTTTTGCAAGCGTTCGTCACACTCTTTTACACTCGGGTGACCAAAAATAACGTGCCGACATGCAAGACGAATCACACCTGGTATCCCTCTGCTAACAGTTGAAAATTCGACTGTGAACGTCACGCAACGCGCATGAATTTTTTCCGCATGGAAAATGAAAATCTGCGGCGAGATGCGTAAAATTGCCTCCCATCAGCTTCCTGACGCCAACTTTTTCGGTTGGCGTTTGTTTTTTCTGCCCCAGTTAGCAAGGCGCTACGAACGGCAGAGCGAGCGAAAAATTTCTTCCAGGCGGAAACTTTTCCGATTGGATCGGACTCTAAGGAAACACCTGCCAACACAGGCTCTTACCAATAGATTCATACCAAATGCAAACTACTGTTCCAGCCGTCAACACCCCGAACACCGCAACCGCCGTCGGCAGCGCGCTTGCCTCGCGCCGCAGCAAAGTCTTCGCGCAGATCCAGAACCTGTCGTTGCCGGTGATGTTTACCATCTTCGGCGTGATCATGGGCTCGTGGGCCGGCCGTATCCCGGCCATGGCCGCACGCCTGAACATCTCGCACTCGTCGCTGTCGATGGTGCTGCTGTGCGGCGGCATCGGCGCGCTGATGTCGTTCCCGGTCTCGTCCTTCCTGATGCGCCGCTGCGGCGCCCGCAAGACCATGCTGTACTCGGGCCTGGCCCTGCTGGCCGTGCTGGTGTCGATCGGTATCGCCCCGACCGTGGCCAGCGTGATGGCCGCCGTCCTGATGCTGGGCGTCACCGCCAGCACCTACGACGTCGCCATGAACGCCGCCGCCAGCAAGCGCGAAAAGACGACCGGCAAGTCGGAAATGTCGCTGCTGCACGGCCTGGCCTGCGCCGGCGGCCTGGTCGGCGCCACCCTGGGCAGCGTGATGGCCGGCATGAAAGTCGCGCCTGCGATTCACTTCATGATGATCGCCGGTCCGATGGCCGCGATCCTGTGGGCCGCGTCGCAAGTGCTGAACGTCGCCGACGAAGCCGAGCAGATGGAAAAGAAGAAGTTCGCCCTGCCGCGCGGTCCGATGGCACTGCTGGGCCTGCTGGGCTTCCTGGGTTCGATGTCGGAAGGCTCGATCGCCGACTGGAGCGGCGTGTTCCTGAAAGAACACTTCAACGCCACCGACGGCCTGGCGCCGCTGGCCCTGTCCTGCTTCTCGGTCACGATGCTGCTGTCGCGCCTGGTCGGCGACAAACTCAAGACCCGCTTCGGCGCCCAGCGCCTGGTGACCGTCGGTGCAGTCGTCTCGGCCATGGGCCTGTTCTTCGCGGTGCTGGCGCCGAGCGCCCACGCCGCACTGGGTGGCTTCGCGGTCGCCGGCCTCGGCCTGTCGCTGCTGTTCCCGTTCGTGTTCAGCGCCGCCGGCGCCCAGGGCCCGATCGCCCTGGCAGGCGTGGCCAGCATGGCCTACAGCGGCACCCTGATGGGCCCGCCGGTGATTGGCGCCATCGCCAGCCACGTCGGCATGCAGATGGCCATCGCTTATGTCGGCGCGCTGTCGATCGTGATCGCGCTGGTTGCGAGCCGCACCAAGCTGCTCAAATAATCCGCAGTATTTTCTGAAGTAGTCCCCCGGCGCCGGCCTGAGAGCAATCTCAAGCCGGCGCCGCTTCTTTCAGCCACTGCCGTGGCGACCTTCCCACCAGCGTCGTGAACGCCCGCGTGAATGCCGGCGCGCTCGTATAGCCCGCCTGGGCGCTGACCACCTTCACCGGCAAGCCCTTGCGCAGCAGGTTCTGCGCCAGCCCGATGCGCCAGCGCGTCAGGTATTCGCCGGGCGGCATCCCCACCACGTTACGGAAGTGCTCGGTAAAGCGGGCGCGCGACATGCAGGCCAGGCGCGCCAGCGAAGCCAGTTGCCAGGGCTCGTGGGCGCGTTCGTGGATCGCGGCCAGGGCCAGCGACAACTGGCGGTCGGCCAGCCCGGCCAGCAGGCCGACCGACATCGCGCCCTTGTCGAATTCGTTGCGCAGGACCTGCACCATCAGCACGTCGCACAGGCGGTCGAGGATGACCTCGCGGCCCTGGCCGGGGCTCGCCGCTTCGGTGAACAGCAGTTCCAGCGTCTGGCGCAGCGCGCCCATCTCGCCGAGCGGCTGGTGCAGGCAGTCCGGCAGGGCGCGCGCCAGCGGATTGGCGCCGCCATCCTCGAAGCTGATGCGGGCGCACAGCAGGGTGGCGCTGGCGCCGTCGGGCACTTCCAGCGTGTGGGCGCTGCCGCGCGGATAGAACACCATCGCCGGTTCGTCCACGCGCAAGGGCGGGGCGCCGTCGCGGCGGAAAATCACCGGGCCGCTACGCACCAGGTGCAGGTGGCCCGCGGCGGTGTCTTCCTGAAAGGCATTGGCGTCGCAATAGACGCCGTTGGAAAACACGCGTGCATGAAACGAGTAGCGGCTTACCAATGACGAGATCTTGTCCATAAAGTCGAGAATTGACGAATTCAAGCGCCATTCTGGACGATTTGCTAACTCTTGGGAAGCGAATTGCAAGGTTTTCGCGACTTCAGGTTAAAAACCTCTATCCCGCGTTGTTTCTTTTCCTCAAATTCGACAATTTCTACCAGGCGTCGGGCCACAGGCTGCGGTGCAGGTCCGCCACCTGTTCCGGCGGCAGGCGCGGTTCGCGCGCCGCGGTCAGCAGGCCGTTCTGCTCGTGCTCGACGTCGACCAGCTGGGTGTAGCACAGCCCGGCCAGGAAGGAGAGCGAGGCCAGGCCCTGCATCAGCGTGCGGTAGCGCTGGGCCAGCTCGTCGGCGTCGCCGACGTTGCCGTAGTGGTCGTACAGGCGGTCGCGCCGGCGCTCCGGGCCGCCGGGTGTCAGCAGGTAGCCGCCGACCTCGGAAAACACGATCGGCTGGCCGCGGTACTGGGCGCCGGCCAGGAACAGTTCGCGCGCCTTGTGCCAGCCGGTTTCCGGGGGGAGGCCGGTGAGCAGGGTGCCGGCATAGCGCTCCAGCAGCTTTTCCACCGGATGCGAGTAGTCGTGGATGGTGCAGATGTCGGTCACGTCGGTGTGCTGCCAGCCGTCGTTGTCGATCACCGGGCGCGACGGATCGACCAGGCGCGTGCGTGCCACCATCCGCTCCAGGAAATCGTGCTGGTGCGGGTGGCGCGTGAGTTCCGGGAAGCCGAAGCTTTCCACCACCGGCACCCAGCCGACGATCGCCGGGTGGTTGGCGTCGCGCACCACGGCGCGCAGCCATTCGAGCTCGAGCCGCTCTTCCGACTCCTCGGACCAGTAGCGCGCGTTCGGCATTTCTTCCCACACCATCAAACCCAGCACGTCGCACCAGTAGAGCCAGCGTTCGTGCTCGATCTTCTGGTGCTTGCGCACGCCGTTGAAACCGAAGCGGCGCGCCCATTCGACGTCCGCGCGCAGGGCTTCGTCGGACGGCGCGGCCAGCAGGGTGTCGGGCCAGTAGCCCTGGTCGAGCGCCATCAGCAGGAAAGTGCGCTTGCCGTTCAGGTGGAAGAAGCCGTCCTTCAGTTCGATCGAGCGCAGGCCGGCATAGGCTTCGACGCTGTCGACCAATTGGCCGCGATGCAGCAGGCGCACGCGCAGCTTGTACAGGTGCGGCGAGGCGGGCGACCAGGACCGCGCGGCCGGCACTTGCGTGCGCAGCTCCAGGCTGGCGCCGCGGCTGGCGCTGCGCGCCGTGGCGCACACCTCTTCCGAGTCCAGGCTGCACAGCACGTCGAGCTCGGCTTCCCAGTCGCCCGCCGGGCCGTGCAGGTGGACGGTGAGGGCCAGCGTGCCGTCCGGGTGCGCCTCGTGTATGCGCAGGTGGTCGATGCGCAGCGCCGGCACCGGTTCCAGCCAGACGTTTTGCCAGATGCCGCTGGTGCAGTAGTAATAGATACGCACCGGCGTGCCCGAGGACGACTGCTTGCCGCGCGGCTGGTAGGGGTCCTGCCGGTCCTCGACGCGCAGGGTGACGCGGTTGATGCCCGGCTTCAGCCAGGGTGCGATGTCGAAGGAGAAGGGGACATGGCCGCCGCGGTTGCGTCCGGCAACGCGGCCGTTGATCCAGACGTCGGCCCGGTAGTCCACGGCGCCGAAGTGCAGCAGCAGGGCGCCGTAGTCCCAGCCTTCCGGCACCTCGAAGCTGCGGCTGTACCACATGATTTCGTGGACCTCGCGGGTGCCGATGCCGGAGGCCTGGGATTGATAAGGGAAGGGCGTCAGGATCCGCTGCGGGAGGGTGCGTCCGTCGAACCATTGCTCGTGCATGCCGGCATCGAGGTCGTCGAAGGCGAATTCCCACCAGCCGTCGAGGCTGGCCCATTGCTGGCGCACCATTTGCGGGCGCGGATGGTGCGTGCGGGGGTCTACAAGCGTTTGCATGATGGTGATGAAGCACGGTGGGGGGAGGGACTGCGTTCGGTATTCACTGCGTGTTTGCGCTCTCGTAAAGTACACCGCAATGCCGCAGAACTTTCAAGTCCCGCACGTCTCCAATGATGAGCCGAGCAAAGGGCTCGCGACAAGGAGGCGGCGATGCTGCACGAACTCGATGTACGCTCGATCACCCAGTATCACGACGCGGTCCTGCGGCTGTCGGCAGACGACCAGGCGGTGCCGATCACGGGGCGCGGACCCTGGCCCGCCATCGCCGCGAACCACGAATTCAATGTGCTGCTGTGGCGCGAAGAAGACAAGGCGCGCCGGCGCGACGTGGCCGCCAGCGAAATCGCCGCCAACAAGCGTCACATCGACGCCTACAACCAGCAGCGCAACGACGCCGTCGAGTCCATCGACGAAGCCATCCTGGCCGCACTGGCGCAGGCCGCGGTCACGCCCGCCGCTGCGCATCGTCGTCTCCGACCAGTCGCTGGGGGCATCGTCGCTGGAAGCGCCCGAGGTGCTGGCGGTGCTGCGCTACCTGCGGGCGCGCGGCGTCGGCGTCGCTGCCTTGCGCCATCTCCCGCGGCGCGGCATGGCCGAGCAGCGTGCCTTCCTGCTGGCCCAGGCCGGTGCGCCGTACTGCCTGTTTCTCGACGACGACGTGATCGTCGAGCCGGACCTCGTCGCGCGCCTGCATGCGGTTCTGATCGAGCAGCGTTGCGGGTTTGCCGGCAGCGCGGTGCACGGTCTCAGCTACCTGGGACAGGAAAGGCCGGCGCAGGAGGCCGTCGGATTCTGGGAAGGGCCGGTGCAGCCGGAAACGGTAAGGCCCGGCTCGCCAGCCTGGGCACGCCATCACCTGCACAGCGCGGCCAATCTGTTCCATGTGCAATCGCGCATGGCTGGCGGGCATGTGCAGACACATCCATACCGGGTAGCCTGGATCGGCGGCTGCGTGCTGTTCGATACCGGCAAGCTGCGCGCAGCCGGCGGCTTCGATTTCTGGCGCGAGTTGCCGCCCGAGCATTGTGGCGAGGATGTACTGGCCCAGTTGCGGGTGATGGAGCGCTTCGGTGGCTGCGGCATCCTGCCGTCCGGCGCCTATCACATGGAGTTGCCGACCACGATAGGCGAGCGCGAGGTGGATGCGCCGCTGGTGCTGCTGGACAGGAGTCCGGCGGAGCCATGAGGCAGCCGCCCACGGCCGGAGCGCAGGCGCAAGCCGGGCCACGGTGGGAACCGGCGCGGGAGCTTACGTCCGGAGCTACGCCGGAACCGGCGCCGGGACCCACGCCGGAACTCGCGCCGGAACTTGCGCCGGGACTCACAGCGGAACCGATGCCGGAAGCGATGCCAGCGTCGATGCCAGCACCGGGGCCGGCACGCCATGCCCCGTTGCCCGGCGTGCCTTCGCCGCCTTCTGGCTCACCAACCTGATCGACGGCACGCCTTTGCGCCAGGGCTTGCTGCACGCGGCGCTGTCGCTGCGCGTGGATTGCCCGGTATGCGGCATGCCGAACCTGGAACGCCGCTGCGCGCACGACGCGAGTTTCGTGGCCGACGTGCCGGTCGAGCGGGTGATCGAACTGGCCATCGCTGCGCTGAGGCAGGCGCGCTAGAGGATGAGCCCTTGCTGGCGCACCCGGCAAAAGGATGCTGCGTTACGCGTCGCGCTGCGGGCAGACGCGTGGCTGGCCATGCGGCCTCCTGGTACAACGCCATGCGGTCTCGTCGTGCAACGTCACTCGGCCTCCTCGGGCCTTGTCCCGCGCACGCTCTGGCCAGCGCGGCCAGCCCGGCAAGCCGCGTCACCAATACGGCCACATCCCGGCCCTGCGCTGGCGGCTGGGGTCGGTCCCGGCCAGCAGTGCGCGCGCATGCTGGAGCACGGCGGCCGAGCGTTGCGCGTCCGGGTCCCAGATGCAGCGGTGGTTGTCGCGGTCGAGCGGCGCCCAGCGGGCGATGTCGGCCTTGCTGAAAATGACCACGCTTTTCAGGCGCAGGCCGGCGGCGATATGCGAGACGCCCGTGTCGTTGCAGACCAGCAGCCGGGCCTGCTTCATCAGCACCGCCATCGCCCCGATCGAGATCGGCGCTGCGGCGTTCACGGGGCGCGCCTGCATGTGGCTCGCCACTTCGGCGGCCAGGTCGGCTTCGTCGGCCGAGCCGGTCAGCACCACGTCGAGCCCGAATTCGGCGGCCAGGCGGTCGGCCACCTCGGCAAAGCGGCGTGGCGGCCAGCATTTGTCGCGCTTGCGCGCGCCGGGATGCACGCAGATATAGCCGCCGGGCTTGAGGCCTGCGGCAATGCCACTCGCTTCCAGCTCTTGCCGGTCGTCCTGGCCGAGCGGAAATTCCAGGTAGTCGCCGACCGCGCCGGCACCCAGCCGCTGGACCAGGTTCAGCAGGCGGTCGGATTCGGCGCCGATCTCGGGATACGGGACCAGGATCGTGCGTTCGCTGGCAAGCGGCGCGCCCTGGCAGTGTCCGGCCACGGCATGGGCGCCGAAGCCGGCGACGATCTCGTTGGTGATGTGGCCATTGCCGTGCAGCTGCAGCCCGAGCGTGAAGCCGCGCGCGCACATGTTGGCGTAGAACGAGGTCAGCTCGTCGTGCCGTACCGGCTGCTCGGGCAGCAGCGGGTGCCCGGGAAAGGCGATGAAGTCGTCGATGTAGTGGCGAAAGCGCGCGGCGAACTGGCTGGCCCAGGGCAGGCCGACCAGGGTGATGCGTGCCTGCGGCAGCGCCGTGCGCAGCGCGCGCAGGGCGGGGACCGCGCACAGCATGTCGCCCAGGTGCAGGGCCCGGAACACGGCCACGGAATCGATGTCGAGCCGGTGGAAAAGCGGACGGCGTTGCACGGTTTCCTCCCTCGGTGAATGTTCCGGTACAGCGGGACCCGGGCGGCGCCGGGGGCGGGGCTGCCCGCATGCCGCGCCGTCCCGGCAAGTGGTCAATGCCGCAGCAACCGGTCGAGCACGTTGCGGGTGATGCGTTCGACACGGCGGTCGCGCCCGTCCGCCAGCACTTGCGCCCAGTCGGTGGTGCCGGCCGAGAACACCGTGCCGCCGCGCTCGAACACGCCCATGGTCGTGGCGTGCACGCCTTCGCCCGCGGCGTGGCGTTCGCGAGGCGGCAATTCCTGCCAGCGGCGGTCGAGCGGGCAGGCGGCCAGCAGTTCGTAGCTGTCGGGCGTGCCGCATTCGTCGGCCCAGGCCGACAGCGTGGCCGTGCCGCTCGCGGCGTCGAAGGCGTCGAGGCGCGCGCCATCGCATTCGTAGCCGGCCAGCGGCGGCCAGGTGTCGGCGCCCAGGGCCTCGCCCTGGCGCAGGCCGGTACCGGCGAACACCCAGTGCCCGGGCTGCTGGACGAGGAAGCCGCGCGTCTGGCGCGCGCCGTCCCACCAGCCGCCGCCGTGGCGGTAGCTGGCGCCGCTCAGGCTTTCTTCCGGCCGCCCGGCGCCGGTGGCCGGCCACCAGTGGTCGAAGGCGCCGCGCGCGCCGCCCTGGTGGCAGACCAGGGCGCTGCCGTGCCCGGCCAGGTGCACGCGCCACCAGCACAGGTTGGCGGCGAAGAAGGCGGCGTTGCCGCCGGCCGCGACGAAATCCTCGACGGCGTCGCGCGTCGCTTCGGTCCAGTATTCGTCGTGCCCGACCGAGACCAGCAGCCGGTAGCGCAGGGGCAGGCC
>Ga0308166_1001586_pt1 | contig 23692 bp, 20 predicted proteins | sample PhyCR2_2_FD_202137 | JGI IMG/M metagenome (GOLD analysis project Ga0308166, IMG submission 202137) | Phyllosphere microbial communities from UC Gill Tract Community Farm, Albany, California, United States - DLSLCC.R2 | ecosystem: Host-associated > Plants > Phyllosphere > Unclassified | place... | reverse complement strand
GTCTAAAAGGCTGCTTTTGATCTTAGCATGCTTAAGCATAGAATGTTTAAGAAAAAAAACGAGTGGTTTTTTATATATTTTAGTTAGTTTTAGTAGGGATATACTTAAAAAAATCTTAAATAAAAAAACCGGATCATTTGATCCGGTTCTATTATCACTTTAGGATTAATCTTCTTTTTGTGCTTTATAAGCATAGGCATAGTTATAACCATAACCGTAGCCTGCGCTAGCACGTTGAATGTCATTGAGAATAAAGCCATTGACTTTAACACCTGCTTGTTCAAAGCGATTAAGTGTTAATTCAAGTTCTTTCATTTGTGATTTAGCATAACGGGCAACAATTAAGTTCACACCAGTATATTGCGAAATAATAATACCATCGGTTACTGCCAACACTGGCGGAGTATCAATAATGATGTGGTCATACTGACTTTGAAGCTGTTCAAGTAACTCTTTAAATTGGTTTGAGCTTAAAATCTCTGAAGGATTTGTTGGACTCTTACCACGTGTAATCACATCAAGATTAGCAACTTGAGTTTTGTGCAATACTTTTTGTAGATCAGCTTGTCCACTCAATAATTCAGAAAGACCTGGCTTCACATCGACATCAAAGTATTTATGCATATAACCACGACGCATATCGGCATCAATCAGTAATACACGTTTATCTCCTTGCGCAAAAATTGTTGCAAGGTTAGTCGAAATAAATGATTTACCTACTTCTGGCGAAGGACCTGCGATCATAATGATGTTATTTTTTGCTGATGTGAGGGCAAAATGAATCGCGGTACGAATACTACGTAAGCTTTCAATTGCAATATCATCGCTATTTTTAACTGCAAGAATAGGAATACTCTTCTTCTTCTTTAAAATCTTGATACGACTTTCTTGAATTGGAGAGCGTGGAACTGTTGCATAAACTGGTAAATCCAATTCATTTTCGATTTGACCGGAATCTTTAATACCTGTACGTAGCATATTGCGTAGCAAAGCAATTAACATTCCAATAAAACCACCAGCAAAAATAGCTAAAATTAAAACAATTAGTTTTCTTGGTTTAATTGGTTCGACAGGCTCAATTGCTGTATCAACAATACGAACATTCCCAATTTCCCCTGCTTTGGCAATACGAAGTTGTTGGTAAGAGTTAAGTAGGGCAGTATATAGTTGAGTTTTTACTTCTACTTCACGATACAGTTGTAAATATTGACGCTGTACATCTGGTAATTGTTTAAGTGTGCTATTGAGTTCGCCAATTTGTTTATTAATCGCTGCAAGCTGCCCATTAATTTCACGCATTGCAGGATGTTCAGCAGTGTACTTTGCTACCATTTCAGCTTGTTTTTGTTCAAGCTCAGCTTTTTTCGTTTCTAAAGTAATACTTTGAGTTAAATAAAGCTCAGACTCTTTAGTCACATCAACGGTGTTGTATTGTTGACGGAATTTATTAAATTGACGTTCAGCATCATCAAGTTGTTTTTTTAGATCTGGTAATTGTTCATCTAAGAATTTTAATGTTTGAGCAGATTCAGCCGAACGACGTTCAATATTTTGTGCACTATAAGTCGCCAAAATTGCATTTAAAACTTTAGTAATGTGCTCTTTGTCTTGACCTTGATAATTTAACCCTAAAACACCAGTAAGCTTACCACGTTCTGCAACTGAGTAGTTTAAGCTAAGAGCATTTACAGCAGCTGGTATAGATGAGTTTTTAATATTATAGGTTGCGTCAAATTGATCTTTAGTAAAAATAGAAACTTTCCAAGTTCCATGTGGACCTACAACATGGTTAGCTTGATTCAAAGGAACGGTTAATATTACTTCTTCTGTTTCTGGATCAGTTAAACGTAAAGATTGTTTGTCAAAATTAAGAAGTAAATTTTTGTCTAAATAAAATGCTGGAACCTCAAATTCCCGAACTTCAAAACTTTTTAAATCATCTTGAAATAAAACCGATTTTTTAGTGTATTCAGTTTTATATTTAGTATCGCTTAATAGGCGATGAGTAAGCGTATTTTCAGTACTAGACACCTGTATATTAAGATGTAAATCTTTAATAACTGAACCCAAGACCAAACGAGATTTTAAAATTTCAATTTCTGCTTGCGCTGGTGATTTTTGCTCAATCATCTGAGACAAATCACCTAATAGTGCGGCAGAAGCCCCTTTACTGTCTTCAACTTGAACCAAAGCATCAACCGAATAGGTGTCTGGTGTTACACGTAAATAGAGCAGCGCGCACACGAGGCTCAAAATAATGCAGAGTGCGATTAATTTCCACTGAGCAATCAGTGAAAAAAACAATTCTTTTAAATCAATTGTATCTTCGGTATTTGTAGTTTGGTTCATAAGTTTAAAATCTTGGCGTTAAATATAAGGTTTCCAATCAGCAATGCACTGTTGAATAAGTTGGCAGGTTTCATTAAAAACAGCTTGATCGTGCTGATACGGATCTGGCACGTTTTTGTTTTGCCAATGCCCTAAGCGATAGGTTTTACCTTTTGCAAAGGGCCAAGTTTGCTCAATATGCTTTTGCTGGTTGTGACTCATGACCAAAATAAGGTCAGCTTTTTTAATATGTTCAGCGCTAAGCTTACGTGCTACATGCGGTTGCATATCAATACCTAGGCGCTGCATACAAAGTTGTGCTTTATTGTCTGCTTGATGCCCCACTAGCCCTGAAATCCCAGCAGACTCAATATTTAACTGAGGGTATTGCTGTTTCAAGAAGTATTCAGCCATAGGACTACGGCAAATATTTCCAATGCAAACAACCAAAATATTTTTAATTTGCATAATATTATTGTCCCAAACGGTCTATGTTGTACAACGCATTTGAGAAAGGAATAATCTGGTTAACCACACGCTGCCAGCGAGTTAAGCCTGTTGCATCAACATAGACAATATCATTACTACGTAGTCTAAACTGATTGGCTAAACCAAAGTCACCAAGACTGAGTAGGTTTAAATGATATATCTCAGTAGTATGATCATTTGGATTAGTACGTACTACATAAATTTTGCTCGCACTGGCAGAAGCTGGATTAATACCTAAACTTTCGCCTAAAGCATCACTTAATGTCATGCCTTGATCACGCATTGGTAATGCTTGGCTTTTTCCTGCTTCACCCATGACATAGATTTTCTGGTTTTCGCGTGTGCTCACATAGATTGTGTCATTGGGCTGAACCAATAGCTTATGTAGTGAATAGCCAGCTTTTTCTAAATCAATCGTATTTAAGTTATAGGTTCGACCATTTCGAATGAGTTGAATATAAGTATTATCACCCATTGTAGTGACCCCACCCGCCATACCAAGCGCTGAATAGACACTTACTGGCTGATCACTTAAGTAGAATTGCCCCCCTTTAGTAACACTACCCTGTACAGAGAAGCGTTGGCCCTCATAAGATAATACGCGGACAACTACATCAGGGTTCTTTAAAAAACGAGCTAGTTGACTACGGAGTTCGCGGTTGACTTGAGTAAGTGATTTACCAGCAGCTTTATAACGACCGACTAAAGGGAATTGAATGTAACCTGTTTGATCAATAGGGTAACCATTGGCTTGAATGGACTGCTCACTACTAATACCATTCACAGGAGGGGTAATTTCAGGGTAAGCCCACAACTGAATCGAGAGCACATCTCCGGGACTTAAACGGTAAATAGGTTGTTGATTTTTAAATAAGCTTACATAGTCGCGTTGATAGTCAATTTGAGCAGGTTGAATTGCTGGTATTGTTTCTTGAGAGATTTTTACGACATTCACGGTAGTTCCGAGGTCAGTTTTATAAACCCCTTCACTTGGAATATCGTATGTTTGTAAGCCGGAAGTAACCGCACAGCTGGCAGCACTTAAACTTAAGGTAAGAACAGAGAAAAACTGGCAATACTTCACACGCGACCCTTTGTGTATTTATCTTTAATTGATATTGTCCACTGCATAGTAACAAGTGTCTATTTAAACTAAACGCAGGATGGACAGATTCTAGCTGAAAAGAAATGAAAAAACACCGAAAAATCGTAGTGCTTTGTATGTTTAGTTTATCTACACAGGCTAAGTTGGTTATAAGAAATTAATAGAAATGTTAAAAGTTATTATTTTGAACCAGATTGTTTAACTCGATACACTTGCATTGTAAACACATTTATACAATTGCGTTACGGAGAATAAAAAAAAACTGATATAGTTACGCTCGACTATATCCAGTTAACATGCAACATATATTTAATAGATACAATCTTGTAAGGAAAAAGGCTAACTTTTATGCAACTTGCCGATTTAAGAATAGCGATTATAGGTTTAGGATATGTAGGCTTGCCATTGGCAGTTGAGTTTGGGAAAAAAGGGTCAGTAATTGGATTTGATATTAATCAAAATCGTATCAATGAATTGAACAAAGGCCAAGATCATACTTTGGAAGTTTCTCCAGAAGAGCTTCAGAAAGCAAAACAATTAAGTTTTAGTGCAAATTTAGATGACTTAAAACAAAGTAATTTTTTTATTGTAACTGTTCCCACCCCCGTAGATCAGGTGAATCGACCTGATTTAACACCTCTAAGAAAAGCAAGTGAAACTGTAGGACAAGCTTTAAAGAAAGGCGATATTGTGGTTTATGAATCTACAGTATACCCAGGGGCAACAGAAGAAGTATGTATTCCAATATTAGAAAAGATATCTGGTCTTAAATTTAATCAAGATTTCTTTGCTGGTTATAGTCCTGAACGTATTAACCCCGGTGATAAAGTTAATACACTGACTAAAATTAAAAAAATTACGAGTGGCAGTACACCAGAAGTGGCTAATGTTGTGGATGCTGTTTATGCAAGTATTATTACTGCAGGTACTCATAAAGCATCTAGTATTAAAGTTGCTGAGGCAGCAAAAGTTATTGAAAACACCCAACGTGATCTAAATATTGCTTTAGTGAATGAACTGTCTGTAATTTTTGATCGTATTGGTATCGACACTTTAGATGTATTGGAAGCAGCAGGTAGTAAATGGAATTTTTTACCATTCCGTCCTGGTTTGGTAGGTGGACACTGTATTGGTGTTGACCCTTATTATTTGACTCATAAAGCAGAAGAAGTGGGTTACCATCCCCAAGTAATTCTTGCAGGCCGACGTATTAATGACAATATGGCACGCTATGTAGCGCGTAACACGATTAAGCTTATGCTTCAAAATGGTATTGATGTACCGCGTGCAAAAGTTGGGGTACTCGGAGTAACTTTTAAAGAAAACTGCCCTGACATCCGCAATAGTAAAGTAGCTGATCTTATTAAAGAGTTAGAATTCTGGGGAGCGCAGGTTGTAGTGGCAGACCCGTGGGCAGATGCAGATGAAGTTAGACATGAATATGGTGTGGAGCTTGGAACAGTTGATGCTCAAAATCCTGTAGATAGTGTCATTGTTGCGGTAGGTCATAATGAATTCCGCTCACTTTCTGCAAATGAGCTGCGCAGTTACGTGAAGAGTGAAAAACCTGTATTGGCTGATGTGAAAAGTCTGTTTGACCGCACAGAAATGTCAGATGCAGGTTTCACCGTATTCCGTCTCTAATTTATCTTATTATTAAATTGAAGTTTTGATCATGAAAAAATTTGCATTAATTGGTGCTGCTGGTTATATCGCACCGCGTCACTTAAAAGCAATTAAAGAAACTGGTAATACCTTGGCTGTAGCAATGGATGTAAATGACTCGGTTGGGATTATGGATAGCCATTTTCCGGAAGCTGAGTTTTTTACTGAATTTGAAGAATTCGAAGCGTATGTAGAAGACCAAAAATTAAAAGGTGAAAAGCTGGATTATGTAGCGATTTGCTCACCTAATTATTTACATGCACCACATATGAAATATGCTTTGAAAAACGGCATTGAAGTCATTTGTGAAAAACCATTGGTATTAAATTCAGAAGACTTAAATATGTTATCTGAATATGAAAAGCAATACGGTGCAAAAGTAAACTCAATTTTACAATTACGTTTACATCCTTCAATCATTGCATTGCGTGATAAGGTTCAAGCTGCACCAGCTGACAAAGTATTCGATGTTGATCTTACTTATCTAACATCTCGCGGTAAATGGTATTTAAAGTCATGGAAAGGGTTGGACCAGAAGTCTGGTGGCGTGGCAACTAATATTGGTGTGCATTTCTACGACATGTTGCATTTTATTTTTGGCAAAATAGTTAAAAATGAAGTGCATTTCCGCGATGAGAAAACTGCTTCTGGTTATTTGGAATATGAGCGTGCACGTGTACGTTGGTTCTTGTCAATTGATGCAAATAACCTCCCAGAAAATGCGGTACAAGGTGAGAAGCTGACCTATCGTAGTATTACCATTGAAAATGAAGAGTTAGAGTTTTCAGGTGGCTTTACCGATTTGCATACGCAAAGCTATCAACGTGTATTAGAAGGTAAAGGTTACGGTGTCGAAGAGAACCGTGCAGCAATTGAAACAGTTGAAGTAATTCGTGTTTCGCCTATTGTTGAAAACCCGGAAAACCCACATCCATTATTGGCAAAGGTGAAAAAAGCATGAGCTTTTATCAACACGAAACTGCCATAATCGATAATGGCGCACAAATTGGTGATGATTCGCGTGTTTGGCATTTTGTGCATGTCTGCGGCGGAGCCAAAATTGGTAAAGGCGTGTCTTTAGGTCAAAACGTTTTTGTTGGTAACCGAGTTGTGATTGGCGACCACTGCAAAGTCCAAAATAATGTATCGGTTTACGATAATGTATTTTTGGAAGAGGGTGTATTTTGTGGTCCAAGCATGGTGTTTACTAACGTCTATAACCCCCGTTCTTTAATTGAGCGTAAAGATCAATATCGAGACACTTTGGTGAAAAAGGGTGCCACACTAGGGGCAAACTGTACGATTGTCTGTGGGGTTACTATTGGGGCTTATGCTTTTGTTGGTGCTGGTGCTGTAGTCAATAAAGATGTACCTGCGTATGCACTGATGGTGGGTGTACCCGCTAAACAAATTGGCTGGATGAGTGAGTTTGGTGAGCAGCTTGACTTGCCTTTGCAGGGACAAGCTCAGGCTATCTGTTCTCATACTGGAGCAGTTTATCAACTCGATGGAACGACACTTACAAAGCAGGGTTAATATGATTGACTTTATTGATTTAAAAGCTCAGCAAAATCGAATTAAAGATAAAATTGATACGGCTATTCAAAATGTTTTGACGCATGGTCAATACATTTTAGGGCCGGAAGTAATTGAACTAGAAGAAAAACTTGCTGCCTACGTGGGTTCTAAATATTGTATTACTTGTGCCAATGGAACAGATGCTTTACAGATTGCACAAATGGCCTTTGGAATCGGGCCGGGTGATGAGGTGATTACTCCGGGCTTTACTTATATTGCAACCGCTGAAACGGTTGCATTGTTAGGCGCAAAACCTGTCTATGTCGATGTTAATCCGAAGACTTATAATCTAGACGTTGAAAAATTAGAAGCAGCGATTACACCTCGAACTAAGGCTATTATTCCTGTAAGTTTATATGGCCAATGTGCAGACTTTGATGAAATCAATGCGATTGCTGCAAAGTATGGTATCCCTGTGATTGAGGATGCTGCGCAAAGCTTTGGTGCGACTTATAAAGGTCGTAAAAGCTGTAATCTAAGTACAGTTGCTTGTACTAGTTTCTTTCCAAGTAAACCATTAGGGTGCTATGGAGATGGTGGTGCTATTTTTACCAATGATGATGAGTTAGCGAAAGTGATTCGTCAAATTGCACGTCATGGTCAAGATAAGCGTTACCACCATATTCGTGTGGGTGTGAACAGTCGCTTAGATACATTGCAAGCAGCTATTTTGTTACCAAAATTAGAAATTTTGGATGATGAAATGCAAGCACGTCAAAAAGTAGCTGAAGTTTATAATCAGTTGTTTAATCAGGCTGGTATTCATACTACACCATATCTTGAGTCACACAATACTAGTGCATGGGCACAATATACGATTCAGGTTGATAACCGTGCAGAAGTACAAGAGAAATTAAAAGCTCAAGATATCCCAACGGCTGTGCATTATCCAATTCCTTTGAACAAACAGCCTGCTGTTGCTGACGTAGGTGTAATGCTTCCAGTCGGTGATGCGATTGCGGAAAGAGTGATGAGCTTACCTATGCATCCCTACTTAACTTTTGATGCCCAATTAAAAATTGTTCAGGCTTTAGGTTGATTTAGCTGTGAGAAGCCTTTTTGAAAAAATCAATGTAAAGCTAAATGCTCAAGGAGGCTTTTTAAAAGCTGTATCAGTTCTTGTTGGCGGTACAGCTTTTGCTCAAGGGTTGGCTATAATAGCTTTACCTTTTATAACACGATTATATAGCCCTGTTGAGTTTTCTACATTTGCTGTTTATGCCTCAATATTAGGTATTCTTACAGTAGCAAGCTGTTTGCGTTTTGAAATTGCAATACCAATTCCTGTGGAGGATAAAGAAGCAACAGCATTAGTTATATTAGCATTAATTAGTAATTTTACTATTAGTATATTAATTGCTCTTTTAATTTGGTTATTTCATACAGAAATTATCACTTTATTAAAACAGCCTAGTTTAAACCAAATAATATGGTTAATTCCCTTAGGTGTTTTTTTTTCAGGAATATATACAGCACTCCAATATTGGGCCACCCGAAAGAAAAATTTTACTGTAATTGCTAGAACAAGAATTATACAGTCTGTAAGCGGGGTAGCTACGCAAATAATATTGGGAATTTGGGGAGGGGCAGCTTTGGGGCTGGTTCTTGGTCAAATTATTAAGATTTCTGCTGGGATTGGAAAATTAGCTAAGAATTTTTGGAAAGAAGCGGATCTTTTTATAAAGAATATAACTGTTAGTCAATTATGTGCAGTTTTTAAAAAAAATGATCAGTTTCCCAAATATTCAACTCTCGATTCTTTAGCTAATTCTGCTGGAGCTCAACTTCCCATAATTATTATTGCTACACTGGCCTTGGGTTCAGAAGCTGGTTATTTAATGATAGCAATGCAAGTAATGGCTGTACCTATCCAGTTAATTGGCGGGGCTGTTGCACAAGTATATCTAGCTCACGCACCTGCTGCTGTGCAAGAAAAAAGTATTACTCAATATACTATAAATATACTGGAAAATTTATTTAAATATGGTGTTAGTGGTCTAATTTTTATAGGTCTAGTTAGTCCTATCTTAGCTAAATATGTATTTGGTCAAGAATGGGCGAAAGTCGGTTTAATTATAAGCTGGATGATACCATGGTTTGCTTTTCAGCTAGTAGCTTCTCCTATATCGATGATTATGCATATTGTTGGTCGTCAGAAGCAAATGCTTTTATTAACGCTAACAGGTTTTATATTGCGTATCGGTATGTTATATGGGCAGTTCTATTTGAATCCCTCATATTTATTGGAAGCATATGCAATCTCTGGTGGGATATTCTATAGTATTTGCTATATAGTTTTTTCTAATGCTGCTGGTCTTAAAATTAAAGATCATATTTTCTTAATAAAAAAAGTTGTTTTTTTTATTATAATTGCAACTCTCTTGGGAATTTTAATGGCTTCAATTTTAAGGATGGCAGGTCTATGAGAAAATTATTAAAAAAAATAATCTATTTTATATTGCCTTGTATTCGCCTATTTTTAACTTTATTTTTTGATAAAAAATATCTACAGGGTAGATATTTTGATAATAGTTTAAGTGGATATTTAATAGCATTTAAATCTATTTGGGTGAAAAATATACTTAGATTAGGTCGTCCAATGCCTTTTCCTACGAGTTTAACCTGCTTAATATCAAATCCTTCAAATATCCACTTTCATCCAGATGATCTAAATAACTTTCAGTCACCAGGTACATACTTCCAAAATTTTAATGGTCATATTTATATCGGTCGAGGTACTTATATCGCTCCCAATGTGGGAATTATTACAGCGAACCACCAACTCGATGATTTAGAAGCGCATACAGATGGGCAAGATGTAATTATTGGTGATAAATGTTGGATAGGAATGAATAGCGTAATTTTACCTGGCGTTGAGCTTGGGGACGGTACTATAGTTGCTGCAGGTGCTGTTGTTACAAAAAGTTTTCCACAAGGTAAAATCATACTTGCGGGTGTACCTGCTAAGGTAGTAAAGGAAATTAAATGATGAAAATTTTAACAGTATTAGGTGCTAGACCCCAGTTTATTAAAGCTGCGGCATTTTCTAGAGTAATTCAGAGAAGCTCTACAATTGAAGAAGTTATTGTTCATACTGGTCAGCACTATGATCAAAATATGTCAGATGTCTTCTTTGATGAAATGGATATTCCAAAGCCTAAATATATGTTACAAACGGGCGGGAAAACTCACGGCGCTATGACAGGGCAACAATTAGAAAAAATTGAAGAAATACTTATAATTGAAAAACCAGATATTGTTTTAGTATATGGGGATACTAATTCCACATTAGCTGGTGCATTAGCTGCTGTTAAATTACATATTCCAATTGCACATGTTGAATCTGGGTTGCGCTCTTTTAATAGAAAAATGCCAGAGGAAATTAATCGTATATTAACAGATCAAATTAGTGATTTTTTGTTTGTACCAAGCTTAGGAGCTAAAGAAAACCTACTTCGTGAAGGTATTAAGGCAAATAATATTTTTGTAGTTGGTGACATTATGTATGATGTTGCTTTATATTATAAAGAAAAAATGATTAAGCCTTCATGGTTTGACGCATTAAATTTAACTAAATTTGTTTTATGTACAATTCATCGAGCTGAAAATACAGATGATATAACAAAATTAACTAATATTTTAAAAGGATTAGAGCTGTCTCAAAAAGATATTATTTTGCCACTACATCCACGGACAGTGGGTAAAATTAAACAATATGGTTTAACTATTCCTTCAAATATTAGAGTAGTAGATCCTACTGGATATTTGGAAATGGTATGGTTAGAAGTCCATAGTGACTTTATTGTGACAGACTCTGGAGGAGTACAAAAAGAAGCTTATTTTCATAATAAATTGTGTGTAACTTTAAGAGAGGAAACAGAGTGGGTAGAACTTGTAAACAACGGTTATAATGTACTTGTCGGTTCTAACGCTGATTTGATTCACTCATCTTTAGTAAATGAGTCACCTAATAAAATTTCTATTAAAGATATTTATGGAAATGGAGACACGGCTGAAAATATAGTAAAAGTATTGGAGATGAAACAGTGAAAATTTTTATGATCGCTGCTTTTTTTCCTCCTGTTAATATGATTGGCGCCGTTAGACCTTATCAGCTTGCAAAATATTTAGTTGATCAAGGTCATGAGGTTACAGTATTTACTTCTTTTAAAGATAACTATGTTTCAAAAGATTATAATGCTGATCTTACAGGAATTGAGGTAGTAGATGTCGGGTTTAGTAGCGTGCTATCTGCTCTTGACTACGAAAATCCAAATGCAAATAAATTTAAAATTATTAAACGTGTATTAGTACATTTTTCTTATCCTGATCATTTTATTTATAAGAAAAATCAATATATAAAGGCTATTGAAGAATATATTTCTAAGAATGGCTTACCGAATCTTATATTTTCTATGGCCCTACCTTTTACCTTACACAGCGTAGCAAAAGAAATTAAAGATAAGTATGAAAATATTAAATGGATAGCAGATAATAGAGATCTATGGGCTACTACTCCCTATAGAAAAATACCAATGTTCTTACGTTCTATTGATAAGAAATTTGAAAATAAAATATTTAAAAATGCTGATCTTATATTGGTTGTGACTCAGCATATGAAATTAATGATGGAGGATTATCTTCCATATAATATTGAAGTTATTCGTAATGGTTTTATAGAGGATTCTTTAGGAAGTCATAATGAGTATAAAAATTCTTATGATTTTGTTTATACGGGTGGTTTATATGGTGGATTAAGAGACTTAACTCCTTTATTTGAGGCATTAAGCTTTATTAAGTCAAATAAACAGATTGATTTTTTTGGTAGTGATAAACCTATTGTTGAAGGTTATATCGCCCAGTACCCTGAATTAAAAATTAACTTTAATGATAAACTTCCAAGAGATGAAATTTTAAAAATACAAAATAGTGCTGAATATTTAATTATTGCACTAGGTAATAGTACTTTTGAAAAAGGAGTATTAACTGGGAAGTTTTATGAATATGTACGTGCAAGAAAACCTATAATTGCTTTATGTGATGAAGATGGTGAGTTAGCTTATTTAATTAATAAGTATAATTTAGGTATTGCAACACGTAATTATGAAAAAATTTCTGATTTTATTTTAAATAAGAAAGCAAGTATTGCTACAGTACCAGTAGAGTTAACTTCTAATTTTCAATTTAGTCAACTCGTTGAAACTATAGAGAAATTTAGCATTTAACTTTTTTGGTGAGATTAGTATGATTAGGTTAGATAATATAAAATTAAGTTTGTTGTATTTTGGATCAGTCTTTTATATTTATTATTTTACTTTAAAGCCAGTATATATTATTTTAGGTATAGCTGTCTTCTTTGGCTATTTATTTAAAAATTATATAATTAATTATTCTTATCTAATCGTATCTTTATGCTTTATTGGTTTTTTAGGGTTGGTTTCTCTATTAATGAAAACTGATATAGGTATGGTGCTTAATGCTACTCTATCAATTTTAATTTTTCCTATTTTCTACTATTATTTAAAAAATGATAGGAATATAAAAGCTATACCTTATTTTTTAAATCTATGCTTTATTTATTTTATAATAGAAATGCTTTATCGGGTATCTTTTCCAGTTTATGCTATACAACCCGGCGTTGAGGAAGAGTGGTTTTATCCTTATAAGTTAAATAGTTTTATTTTTCAAGATTCAAATTTTGTCGCTTTACATTTATTTTGTCTTCTTTATATTAGTATAATTTTGAAACTAAATAAATATATATTACTCTTTCTAATCTTAATATTTTTAAGTTTTTCTCGCTCAGCTATGCTAGGTGGGGTGTTGGCTTGCTTATATTATTTATCTGTTAATACACGTTATGTAACTATTATTAAGCCAATATTTTATTTGTCAACTTTTTCTGCTTTTCTATATTTAATATTACATATTGATATGATTACAGACGGAAGTTTTTTGTCAAAAATTTATATTATTGATGAAGCATTAACTTATATGTCTAATAATTTTTCATTATTTCAATACTTATTTGGGAATGGCTTAGCACAAACTTATGATGCTTTGGGGATTGGAGCTCATAATATTGCTGTCGTTTTAGTATTTGAAACTGGAGTTGTTGGTACACTTATTTATTTGCTTTACTTTTTTAATTTTTTCTTATTTAAAATTGAGAATTCTAGAAGAAAAATTGCCAAACAAGATTTGTTAGTTTTTTTAATTCTCTTTTTCCTAATGGGATTTTCTTTAGGATTATATTTGTTCCCAATTATGTCATTAACTATTGCTTCTATTTTAGCTTTGAGTGGTAAAAAAAATGTCATCTAGTCTACCTTTAATCAGTGTACTTATACCTGTTTATAATGTTGAAGCTTTTGTTAAAGAGGCAGTACTATCAATTTGTAATCAAACATATAAGAATATTGAAATAATTGTGGTTGATGACTGCTCCACTGATCGTACTTACACTGTGGTTGCTGAATTGGTAAAGATTGATCCGAGAATTAAACTTTTTAAGAATGAGCAAAATTCAAAAATTGTAAAAACATTAAATTTTGCATTAGAGCAAGCAAAAGGTGATTTTATTGCTAGAATGGATGGTGATGATGTTAGTACTCCCGAAAGATTAAAAAAACAATTGGAATTTTTATTAGAACATCCTAATTATAGTTTAATTGGAAGTCATGTTAATACTATAGATGCTAACAATAGACTTATTGGAAAGCAGGAAATGCCAATTGGAAAGAGTATAATTAATAAAACAATAAAATATGCCTCCCCAGTACTTCATATTTGGTTAGCTAGAAAAGAGGTTTATAATAAACTTAATGGATATAGAGAAATCCCTGGTGCTGAAGACTATGATTTTTTATTAAGAATGCACTCATTAGGATTATCTTTTACTAATTTGAATAGTTTCGAGTATTCAGTTCGAATTCGTGATGGGAATACAACTTCTACAATTGGTTTTAATCAGAGATTAATGTCAAATTATGTGGTTGAGCTTTATGAAATGAGATTAAAGTCAGGTAAAGATAACTTTAGTCCAGTTAATGTAAAGAATTACCTAAGTTACTATTCGACATATAAAGAAGATTTTGATAAATCAAATATTTTATTAAAAAAAGCTTTCATGGCTAAAGCACATAAAAATTTTTTTAGAATGTTTGTCTTTTTGATTAGGTCAGTTTGTAAATCTAAGTTTCAAAGTCAATATTTGTTTAAACGTATAATTTTTAAATTACTATCAAAGGGTTAATTCTTGTGAAAATTCTTTTTTTAATTAATTCTTTAAAGAGTAAATCTGGTTCGGAGCGCGTCGCTGTTGAATTGGCCAATAAGATGTCAGCGATAGAAGATTATGATATTACGTTATTAAATAGAGAGTCGAATAAAAATAGTACAGCATATCTTGTTGCTGATAATGTAAATGTAGTAGCACTAAGTGGTAGTTTATTTCAGTTTTATAAAAAACTTAAAAAGCATATTGCCACCTCAAATTATGATGTGGTAGTTGTCCATAATATGGGTAAATTGTCTCTACTATGTGCCTTTGTCCCCAATATTAAAAAACTGGTAATTTTGGAACATGTTTCGTTTATCAGTCGTCCTCAAAAAATACAAATTTTAAGTAAACTTTTATATCGAAAAATTGATCAAGTTGTGACTCTTACTCGAAATGATAAAGAGCAATTTGATAAATTTCATTCAAATGTGCTTGTGATTCCTAATTTTTCGCCATTTCCTATTAGTTCAACACATCAGCAGAATAATAAACAAATTGTAACAATTGGTCGTTTAACTGATCAGAAAAATTATATGCATCTGCTGCAAGCGTGGGAGAAAATACATCAATCTATTCCTGATTGGCAGTTAAAGATTTACGGAGAAGGTGAACATTATCAAATGTTAAATGACTACATTACTAGAAAATCACTTCAAAATGTGACTTTAATGGGGTCAACTTCTAACGTAAAGCAAGTATACGAACAATCTAGCTTCTTTGTAATGTCATCGAAATATGAAGGTTTACCAATGGTCTTAATAGAAGCGCAAAGTTTTGGTTTACCCATTGTTTCATATAATTGTCCATATGGTCCAAGTGATGTCATTCAAGAAAATAAAAACGGTTTATTAGTGGAAGATCAAAATATTGATAAATTAGCAGAAGCAATTTTAAAACTTACCTCATCTCCAGATTTATTAGATCGCTTTTCTCAAGAATCTTTATTAAATGCTAAAAAATATCAACCTGAACAAATTTTAAAAATTTGGATTGAAAAAGTCTTGCAAGGATAAAGTTTTATGTTTTCTGTACTAAGCTCTATTTATCACAAAGAACATCCATCACACTTTAATGCTTGTATGGAAAGCATTTGGGATAAACAAACTTTAAAACCTACAGAGATTGTTTTAATTGAGGATGGACCTTTAACACCTGAGTTAGACCAAATTATTGCTAAATGGCAAGAAAAACTAGGTACAGTTCTTCGTGTTAAAAAACTTGAAAAAAACGTAGGAACTGGCAAAGCAAAAAATATTGGATTGCAAGAATGCACCTATGACATTGTTTGTATTGTTGATACAGATGATATTTATGTGTCAGAAAGATTTGAAAAACAAATTAAATTTTTAGAAATAAATCCTGATGTATCAATTGTGGGGGGGCAGATTCTTGAGTTTGTTGAAGATACTCAAAATCCGACAGGCATGCGTAACGTTCCTTTATCAAATGAAGATCTAAGAAATTATGCAAAGAAGCAAAGCCCGTTTAATAATATGACAATTACATATCGAAAGTCACATATTCTTGAGGTCGGTGGCTATCAACATCATCTGTGGATGGAAGACTATAATCTTTTTTTGCGGGTGATTGCTCAAGGTTATAAAATTCAAAACTTACCAGATGTATTGGTCTATGCACGTATCGATAATGGTATGCATGGTCGTCGTAAAGGTTTCCAATATATTAAAAGTGAAAAACAGTTACTAGATTTAAAAAAACAACTAAAGTTACAAAATCCTCTATATGCTAACATGCTCTTTCTGATACGGTCTGCGTTTAGACTGTTACCAGCAAATTTATTGGGTACAATTTATAATACCTTTCTTCGTAAAGATATTAAAAAATGAGTGAATGAAAATATGAAGCGTTTAGTAGACATAGTCATTTCTTTAATAGCTTTAACTGTTCTGTCGCCAATATTTCTAATCGTTGCTTATAAAGTCCGTAAAAATTTAGGTTCACCAATATTTTTTTACCAAGAAAGACCTGGAAAGAACGGAAAATTATTTAAAATGATTAAGTTCCGTTCCATGAAGGACGCTTTCGATGCTCAAGGAAATCCGTTGCCAGATGAGGCACGTATTACTCCATTTGGTCAGAAATTGCGCTCGACAAGTCTTGATGAAATGCCGCAATTGATTAATGTACTTAAAGGCGACATGAGTGTAGTTGGACCGCGTCCAATGCTTAAAGACTTTGTTGCATTATATTCACCAGAGCAGGCACGTCGTTTAGAAGTGCGTCCGGGAATGACAGGTTTGGCTCAAGTAAGTGGTCGTAATGAACTCGATTATGAAGAGCGATTTAAGTGTGATGTGTGGTATGTCGACAATCACAATGTTTGGGTTGACTTCAAAATTATGTTTAAAACAGTCAAAGTGATGACTAGACGTGAAGGAATTAACGCACCAGGACATGTTGGACCATCTTTATTTAAAGGTAATGATGCGCCAGAAAATGTTGATTCTTCTGTAAAGTAAATTTTATATCTTGAAATCTTTGTTATGATCAAAAAAGCAGTTTTACCAGTAGCCGGTCTAGGCACGCGTTTTTTACCAGCAAGCAAGTCAATTCCAAAAGAAATGGTAACAGTTGTTGACCGTCCGGCCATTGAGTATGTGGTACGTGAGGCGGTTGAAGCTGGAATTGAGCAAATTATTTTGGTGACTCACTCTTCAAAAGCATCGATTGAAAATTATTTTGATCGAAACTTTGAATTGGAAACCACATTAGAGCAAAAAAAGAAGTTTGATTTGCTTGCAGAAATTACCCAAATTGTTCCACCTCATGTGAGTGTCGTAAGTGTTAGGCAACCTCAGCCTTTAGGCTTAGGGCATGCGGTTTTATGTGCAAAGAGTATTGTTGGTTCCGATGATTTTGCCGTGTTATTACCAGATGTGTTGGTGAAAGATAACTCGGGTCGAAATGATTTAACCCGTATGATTGCACGTTATGATGCAAGTCAAGCTGCACAGATTATGGTAGAAGCAGTACCTGATAACCTTGTTGATCAATATGGGATTGTAGATGTAGCGCATAGCCCTAAAGAAGGTGAAAGCATTGCCATGCAAGGTATTGTTGAAAAACCTGCTGTTGGTTCTGCACCTTCTAATCTTTCTGTGGTTGGCCGCTATATTTTACCTGCAAAGATTATGCAACTTTTGGAAAATACACCAAAAGGAGCAGGTAACGAAATTCAGTTAACAGATGCAATTGCGATGTTACAAGAAACAGATACGGTTGAAGCCTATCGTATGCAAGGCCAAACTTTTGACTGTGGTAGCAAGCTTGGCTATTTAAAGGCTGTATTGCACTATGGGCTTGAACATCCTAAATTAGGGTCGGAATTTAAACAGCTGATTAAAGAACTTAAGTTATAGTATTTTGTAGCTCTGCTTAAGTATTTGTAAAAACTGCTGAATATAATAAAGAGTCAGTATATTCTCTTCCCATGACGGGAAGAGAAATCTATAGAATATTAAAAAATCAGGTGTGCAATGAAAATCGCAGTGTTTGGAACCACCTTACACGCTGGTGTAATGGCAGCATTACTGGCTGAATATGGTAATCAGATTTATTGGTGCACAAGTGTCACCTGCGAAGAAAATATTTCTGTACTTTCTTATCAAGATCAAGAAGTTAATAATTACTTGAATAAACAAAGAAAATCGGGTTTTTTACAAGAAAGTCCTTTTTCTGCTATTCCTCTTGATGTTGAAGTTTATTTATTCTGTTTTAGTCCCACACAAATTCAGCTTGCTTTAAATACGGTTGAGAAGTTAAGTCAACGTCCTATTGTTCACCCTCGACTTATGGTCAATGGTTCTACTTTTGGCTTACATGGAACTGATCAGTTAAAACAGTATTTGCCAAAAGATGAATGGGTCTATTTCCCTGATGTAATTCAAGAGGGAAATGCCATTAATAGCGTATTGAATGTGAAGCACGTCATTGTTGGTGTTGAGTCCAATCATGCTCGGGATACAATGCAAGAGCTGTTGCGCCCATTTTTCCGTTTTAGTTATCAATATTTATTTATGCCGATTTTAGATGCTGAATTTACCAAGCTCAGTATCTCTGGCATGTTGGCTACCCGTATTAGTTATATGAATGATTTAGCTATGGTGGCCGAGAAACTTGGTATTGATATTGCTAATGTAAAACATGGTATTGCAGCCGATACACGTATTGGTGCAGCTTATTTGTCGGCTGGTGTAGGTTTCGGTGGTGAAAACTTTTCTCATGATATTTTAACACTTTCGAGTACTGTTTCTGAAACGGGGGCGAAAAGTCGCCTTTTAGAGCAGGTTTGGGCAATTAATGAACAACAAAAAGAAATTTTATTCCGTAAATTATGGAATTATTATCATTGTAATTTAAGTGGGAAAACTGTAGCCATTTGGGGTGCATCTTTCAAAGAAAACACTTCAAGCATACATAACTCGCCAATTCATATTTTATTGGCTGCGTTGTGGGCACAAGGTGTAACGGTACGTTTGCATGATCCACAAGCATTAGATGAAATTGCCGCTATCTATGGGGATCGTGAAGATTTAGTGCTCTGTACTGATCAATATGGGGCTGTTCAAGGCGCACATGCATTATGTTTGGTTACCGCATGGAAACAGTACTGGAGTCCAGACTTTAAGCGGTTACAACAATTGATGCAACATCCTTTAATTTTGGATGGGCGTAATATTTATGACCCAGCATATGTAAAGGCTAAGGGCTTTGCTTATGAAGGAGTAGGTCGTTTATGAGTAAATCTATCGAGACATTTCCTAAAGAATTAGTTTCCCCTTTATTAAAGTTGCAGTCTTTAGGTGAGAAAAATTCAAAATTACAAATCAAAGAATTGTTCGCTTCAGAACCAGATCGCTTTCAACAATATTCTATAAAGTTTGATCCACTGGTTTTTGATTATAGTAAGCATCGTGTGACCAAGGATATTTTGGAACAATTAATTGCGCTAGCCAAAAGTAAGCAATTAAATCAATGGATTGAACGTCTTTTTTCATTAGACAAAGTAAATTGTACAGAGCAACGTGCGGCAATGCACTGGGCATTGCGCTTGCCAGTAGACTATTCAAAGTTTCCAGATTTAACAGAGCAAGTCCATAGTCAGTTACAACGCATGTATACCTTAGTGGAAAAAATCCATGCTGGGCAATATCGCGGAGCAACTGGTGAAGTTATTCAAGATGTTGTGAATATTGGTGTAGGGGGTTCCGATTTAGGGCCACAAATGGTAACCCATGCATTGTCTGATTTTAAGGTTAAAACGGCTAAGCCTTTAAATGTTCATTTTGTTTCGACAATGGATGGTAGTCAGTTATCAGAATTACTCCATCAACTTCGTCCAGAAACAACACTATTTATTGTTTCTTCAAAATCTTTTGGCACGATTGATACCTTGTCGAATGCTCAAACAGTGCGTCAATGGCTTGAAAAAGCCTTGGGAACCCACACCCGAGTTCTAAAAAGTCATTTCGTTGGTGTATCAACGAAAGCAGACAAAATGACCGAATGGGGAATTGCTCCAGAAAATCAATTACTGCTTTGGGATTGGGTGGGTGGTCGTTATTCTTTATGGTCATGTATCGGTCTACCTATTGCGCTGAGTATTGGGGTCGAAGGCTTTCAACAACTCTTAGCTGGCGCTCACGCAATAGATGAGCATTTCCAAAATACGAATTATGAGCAAAATATTCCTGTTTTAATGGGACTATTGGGGGTGTGGAATAATAATTTTCTTAATATTCAAACTCATGCTGTATTACCCTATGATGGCCGATTAAAGTATTTCGCTGCTTATTTGCAGCAGCTTGAAATGGAGTCTAATGGTAAATCGGTACAACGTGATGGTCAAAAAGTTGAACTCGATACGTGCCCAATTGTATGGGGTGAAGTAGGGCCAAATGCTCAACATGCTTTTTACCAGTTGTTACATCAAGGAACTCAGGCCGTAAGCTGTGACTTTATTGCCCCGATCCAACGTTATAACGCTGACCATTTTACCTATGTTGAAAATGCAGAAGCTTTAGTCGAACAGCATCATCTTGCATTATCGAATTGTTTGGCGCAATCAAGATTATTGGCCTTTGGTAATGAAGCTTTAGACTCAACTGAATTAGAAAAACTGCCGATTTATAAACAATATGAAGGTAACCAACCGAGTTCAACCTTATTATTGAAAGAGTTGAATCCATATAGTTTGGGAATGTTAATTGCTTTATATGAGCATAAAGTTTTTGTGCAGTCTGTAATTTGGAATATTAACCCGTTTGATCAATGGGGTGTCGAAAAAGGCAAACAGATTGCTGATCAGCTATTACCTATTTTAAATGGGGTCCAAAATGATCTTTCAGCATTGGATGCCTCAACACGTGGATTAATTAAAATATTATTAGGAAAAGTAGATGGCTAAAATCCTAGTTACTGGTGGTGCTGGTTATATTGGCTCACACACCTGTGTAGAGCTTTTAGAAGCAGGTCATGAAATTATTGTTTTTGATAATCTATCAAACAGTTCCGAAGAGTCATTAACGAGAGTTCAAGATATCACGCAGAAGAGTTTAACTTTTATGCAGGGAGATATCCGTAATGCAAATGAACTTGATCGCGTATTTCAGGATCATTCAATTGATGCTGTAATTCACTTCGCAGGTTTAAAAGCAGTCGGTGAAAGCCAAGAAAAGCCACTTATTTATTTTGATAATAATATCGCTGGTAGTACCCAATTAGTTAAAGCGATGGAAAAGGCAGGCGTTTATACTCTCGTATTTAGTTCTTCTGCGACAGTATATGATGAAGCCAATATTTCTCCATTAAATGAAGATATGCCAACAGGCATGCCAAGTAACAACTATGGTTATACTAAGTTGATTGTTGAACAGTTATTGCAAAAATTATCAGAGTCAAATTCTGAATGGTCAATAGCTTTGCTACGTTACTTTAATCCCGTAGGTGCACATAAGAGTGGACGTATTGGTGAAGACCCGCAAGGTATTCCAAATAATTTAATGCCATATGTGACACAAGTTGCTGTGGGACGCCGTGAGAAGCTGTCTATTTATGGTAACGACTATGACACAGTGGACGGTACTGGTGTACGTGACTATATCCATGTGGTTGACTTAGCGAATGCACATTTATGTGCTCTAAATAACCGCTTACACGCGAAAGGTTGCCGTGCATGGAATATTGGCACGGGTAATGGCTCATCTGTATTGCAAGTTAAAAATACATTTGAACAGGTTAATGGTGTCCCTGTTGCTTTTGAGTTTGCGCCACGTCGTGCAGGCGATGTAGCGACTTCTTTTGCAGATAATGCTCGTGCAGTTGCTGAATTAGGCTGGCAGCCGCAATATGGTTTAGAGGATATGCTTAAGGATAGTTGGAACTGGCAGAAGCAGAATCCTAATGGATATAATTAAATAAATAACAATAAAAAAGGAGCAATTTGCTCCTTTTTTATTTTTGATTAGCTCTGAATCAATCCAGTCAACTCATCTACATAATATTGCATTGGCTCAGCCTGACGGTCTGCACGGCTTTCAATGTTGAGACGTAGTAAAGGCTCAGTGTTTGAAGCACGCACATTAAAACGCCATGCGCCAAAGTCCAGACTTACGCCATCGGTACGGTCAATTTGCGGGTTTTGGTCTGCATAGAAGTCAAAAATCTTCTGAATAATGGTTTGTGTATTTTCCACTTTAAAGTTGATTTCGCCACTGCAAGGAAATTTGGTAATCATGTTTTCAACTAAGGTTGAAAGTGATTGTCCTGTTTCAGAAAGTAGGGCAACGGTGAGTAACCAAGGAATCATACCACTGTCGCAATAAGCAAAGTCACGGAAATAGTGATGGGCACTCATTTCACCGCCATATACAGCGTTGTTTTCACGCATGACATCTTTAATAAAAGCATGTCCAGATTTTGACTGTACTGCAACACCATTGTATTGATTAACGATATCAAAAGTATTCCACACTAATCGCGGGTCATGAACAATTTTTTCGCCAGGTTGTTTAATCAAGAAAGCTTGAGCCAAGAGGCCAACAATATAGTAGCCTTCAATGAACTGACCCTTTTCATCAAACAAGAAGCAGCGGTCAAAGTCGCCATCCCAAGCAATACCCATATCTGCTTGATGTTCAAGTACAGCATTACGGGTACTGTCCCGGTTTTCAATTAAAATTGGGTTAGGAATCCCATTTGGGAAGGTGCCGTCTGCTTCATGATGAATCTTAATAAATTCAACAGGAATATCGAGGGCTTTGAATTTTTCTTCAATGGCATCAATGACGTGACCAGCAGCGCCATTACCAGCATTTACAACCAGTTTTAATGGACGAATCTTTGCAGGTTCGATATATGTGATTAAGTGATCAACGAATTCAGGCAAGATGTTATAGCTTTGAGTTGTACCTTTTTGGCTAACCTCTTCAAAGTGATTAGTTTCTGCTAAAGCCTGGATTTCCTTTAAACCGGTATCTGCACTAATTGGGCGAGCATTTTCTCGTACCAGTTTCATGCCGTTATAATCCATTGGGTTATGACTAGCAGTAACTTCGATGCCACCTTGTACATCCAAATGGAAAGCGGCGAAATAGACTTCTTCAGTTCCTGTCATGCCTAAATCAAGCACGTTAATGCCAGCATCATTTAGACCACGAATGGTCGCTTGTTTTAATGCTTCACTGCTTAGGCGAATGTCACAACCAACAACAACTGTCTTTGGTTTGTAGATTTGTCCGTAAGCGCGGCCAATTTTATAGGCGATTTCTTCATTCAATTCGGTGCCGAGTTTGCCTCGGATATCATAAGCTTTAAAACACGTTAAAGTAGTCATTATTCAATTCAATACATGTGGTTTGAGTTGTGTGCACATTATACATAGATCATGAAATAGGTATGTTTATAGTTTTTATATTCAAGTTTTCCGCTTCATTTCTGTAGCTCAGATTTAAATTTATAAGAATACTTTTTTTACGACTTTAGTCTAATAAATAAAACCATAAGCTCGAAATAGCTTGATTTTACTTAGTACTATTGGTCATACCAATTATGGGGTTATTTAATAATTGACCTTGGTAGTAGCTGTGTTTATGATGCGATCTGCGGTTTAAGGAATAACATTTGCACTTAATTTTTAATTGGTCATACCAATTGTGTTAAATGTTTAAGAATTTAAGGTACAAAAATTCGCCCCGGCATTTCAAGGAGATGACAATGCTCAATAT
>Ga0308166_1001585_pt1 | contig 23696 bp, 18 predicted proteins | sample PhyCR2_2_FD_202137 | JGI IMG/M metagenome (GOLD analysis project Ga0308166, IMG submission 202137) | Phyllosphere microbial communities from UC Gill Tract Community Farm, Albany, California, United States - DLSLCC.R2 | ecosystem: Host-associated > Plants > Phyllosphere > Unclassified | place... | reverse complement strand
TTGCCGATCATCGCGGTGCACCACGGCTCGTTGTGCGTGATCCAGTGGCGCACGCGGTCGCCCAGCCGGCGCGTGACGGCGTCCGCCAGTTCGGCGAACGCGTCGACCGTGGCGCGCTCGGCCCAGCCGCCCCGCTCCTGCAGCCATTGCGGCAGGTCCCAGTGGTACAAGGTGGCCCACGGCTGCAGGCCGCGTTCCAGCATCCCGTCGACCAGGCGCTCGTAGAAATCCAGTCCCTTCGCGTTCGGCGCGCGGCCGCTGCCGTCGAAGATGCGCGGCCAGGCGATCGAGAAGCGGTACGCCGACAGCCCCAGGTCGCGCGCGATGTCGAGGTCTTCCGGCCAGCGGTGGTAATGGTCGCAGGCGACGGCGCCGGACGAGCCGTCGCGGATCCTGCCGGGCGTGGCGGCGAAGCGGTCCCAGATCGACTCGGCGCGGCCGTCGGCGTCGCGCGCTCCTTCGATCTGGTACGACGAGGTGGCGCAGCCCCACAGGAAACCGGGGCCGAAGTCGGCGCGGGACGGTGCGTGCGGCTCGGGGCCGGCGGAGAGCGAAGCGTAATCGTCGATGGTCATGGCGTCGTCGGTCGTTAAGATTGGAAAGCTTTCCATGCAGGCCGCAAAAAAAGGCGCGCGTACGATCGCGCGCCGGGCCGGCGGATGCGGGTCATGCGGCCTTGCGCCTCCCGCCGGGCGCGGTCGCGAGCGACGCGCGCAGGGTCACGCTGACGGGAAATTCGCGCGTGACGGGCCGGCGCATGTCGTAGCACAGGTTGAGCAAGGCGTTGATGCCGTTCTGCGTCATCTCGCGCCACGGCATGTGCACCGACGTCAGGCGCGGCGCGGAAAACGCGGCGCTCGGCGTGTCGTCGTACCCCAGCACGGACAGGTCGTGCGGCACGCGCACGCCCGCCTCCTGGAAGTACGACAGCGCGCCGACCGCCATTTCGTCGTTGGCGCAAAACAGCGCGGTGGCGCCGTAGCCGGAATCGAGCAGCTGCTTGGCCGCGGCCCAGCCGCCGGACGGCGAGAAGTCGCTCTCCAGCCGCCAGATCTTGTCCGGGTCGATGCCGTGCGCGCGCAGCTCGCCCATGAAGCCTTCGATGCGGGCACGGTTGTCCTCCAGCTGGCGCGGACCTTCCACGACCGCGATCTTGCGGTGCTTCTGGTCCAGGAGCGCGCGTGCGGCGAGGCGTCCGCCCAGCGCATGGTCGACGGTGAAGCACTGGTCCGGTATCGTCTCGAAGCTGTGGTTCAGCGCGACGAGCTGGCCGGCCTTGGCGCCGAGCGCCGCCACATCGTCTTCCTGCAGCGCGCTGGTCATCACGACCAGGCCGTCGCAGCCCCGCTCGACGAGGAATTCGATGCCCTCGATAGCCTGGCGGCGCTCGTCGCCGATGCCGACGCCGAATGCGAGCACCATGTGCACCCCGGCCGCGCGCAGCTCCGTATCGATGATCTGCAGGATCGGCGTGTAGAACGTCCCGCTCAGCACGGGAATGTAGACGCCGACCATGCGGCTGGTGCCGGACAGCAGCGCGCGTGCCGCGTGCGACGGCTTGAAACCCAGCTCGTCGATCGCCTTCTTCACGCGGGCCAGCGTGGCCGGCGACACCGAGCCCTTTCCGCTGACCACGCGCGATGCCGTCCCAAGGCCGACGCCGGCCAGCTTCGCTACGTCCTTGATAGTCGCCACAAACTCTTCCTCGCTCCATGCCTGTCGATGCCCGCGCGGCCTGAGCCCGCGGAGCACCCGAAGGATACTGCATTTGCGCCCGTCACAGGCGATTCCCGCCGACCGGGTCGAACAGCGACACCCGCGCCGCATCGATGGCGAATCCGACCGTCTCGCCCGGCGCGAAGCGGCGCGCGTCGTGCACGAGGCTTGCGAGCAGCGCCCCACCGCAGCGCAGCCACACGACCTGGTGGTTGCCCATCGTCTCGACCAGCGTGACCTCGCCGCGCAGCGGGCCGTCCGGCCGGATCTCGACATGCTCGGCGCGCACGCCCAGCACCGCCGGACCGGCCGCCGACGCCGCGGCGGCACCCGGCGCGAGCCGGATGCCGTCCGCGCCGAAGCCCCCTGCCCCGTCCAGCACGCCGTCGACGAACGCCATCGCCGGCGCGCCGAGGAAGCCCGCGACGAAGCGGTTGGCGGGACGCTCGTACACGTCGAGCGGGGTCCCTACCTGCCGGATCACGCCGCCCTCCATGACGACGATGCGGCTGGCCAGCGTCATCGCTTCGACCTGGTCGTGCGTCACATAGATCATCGTCGCGCCGAGCGTGCGGTGCAGCAGCTTCAGTTCGCGCCGCAGTTCCGCGCGCAGCTTGGCGTCGAGGTTCGACAGCGGCTCGTCGAACAGGAACACGCGCGCCTCGCGCACGAGCGCGCGGCCGATGGCGACGCGCTGGCGCTGGCCGCCCGACAGCTGCGCCGGCTTGCGCCGCAGCAGCGCGTCCAGCTGCAGCATCGCGGCGGCGCGGTCGACGCGGCGCCGGATCTCGGCCTTCGGCGTCCCCGCGATGCGCAGGCCGAACGACATATTGTCCTCCACCGTCATCGTCGGGTACAGCGCGTACGACTGGAACACCATGCCGATGCCGCGCTCGCTCGGATCCGCGTCCGTCATGTCGCGCCCGCCGATCTCGATGGCCCCGGACGCGCTGTCGACGAGGCCGGCGATGCTGTGCAGCAGCGTCGACTTGCCGCACCCCGAGGGTCCCAGCAGGACGAGGAATTCGCCGGGCTCCACGGCCAGGTCGAGGTCGCGGATGATGGGCTTGCCGCCCAGGACGATGTTCAGCTTGCGCAGTGCGACGTTCGTCATGCCTATCCTTTCACCGCGCCCGCCGCGATGCCGCGCACGAACCAGCGCCCCGAGCAGAAGTACAGCGCCAGCGGCACGAGCGCCGTGAGCAGGGTGGCCGCCATGTTGACGTTGTACTGGCGCGTGCCGGTCGTCGTGTTGATCACGTTGTTCAACTGGACCGTCATCGGCATGTGGTCGCGGCCCGCGAACACGAGGCCGAGCAGGTAGTCGTTCCACACGCCCGTGACCTGCATGATGGCGGCGACGGCCAGTACCGGCAGCGACATCGGCAGCATCACCTGCAGGAAGATGCGCCAGAAGCCGCCGCCGTCGATGCGCGCGGCCTGGAACAGTTCGTGCGGCACGTTGCAGTAGTAATTCCGGAACAGCAGCGTCATGACGGGCAGCCCGAACACGAGGTGCACGAACACGATGGCCGGCAGCGAGCCGAACACGCCGGCCAGCGCCAGCACGCGCACGAGCGGATAGATCATCACCTGCACCGGCACGAACGCGCCGGCCATCAGGATGCCGAACAGGACGTGCGCGCCGCGCGGGCGCCAGAACGACAGCGCGTAGCCGTTCACGGCGCCCAGCAGGATCGGCAGGATCGTGCTGGGCACGACGATCGCCACGGAATGCCAGAATCCGGTGCGCACGCCGGCGCACGCCGCACCCGTGCACGCGCCGCTCCACGCCAGGCGCCAGGCGTCGAGCGTCGGGGCGTGCGGCAGCGCGAAGATGCCGCCCTGGCGGATCTCGTCCATGCCCTTGAACGACGTCACCACCATCACGTACAGCGGCAGCAGGAAGAACAGCGCGGCGCCGAGCAGGAAGGCGTACAGGCCGATGCGCGCGGGCGTGAAGCGGCGCCGCGCGCGCCCGGCCGCCCCCGGCGCCTGGTGGGCCGCCGGGGCGGCCGGCGCCGGCAGCGTGGAGACGATGGTGTGCGGATTCATGCGGCTTCCCTCCTGCTCCTGGCATACGCGTACGGCGCCAGCAGCGCCAGCACCGGCACCAGCAGCACGATCGCGCCGGCCGAGGCCAGGCCGACGTTCGAGCGCAGGAACAGGTGGTCCATGATGAACTTGGCCGGCACTTCGCTGGCGAGGCCCGGCCCGCCCTGCGTCAGCGCGACGACGGCGTCGTACAGCTTGGCCACGGCCGTCGCCAGCAGCAGCAGCACGGTGGCCAGCGTCGGCCACAGCATCGGCAGCACGATCTGCAGGTAGACGCGCCAGACCGGGATGCCGTCCAGCCGGGCCGCCTTCCAGATGTCGGGGTCGACGCCGCGCAGCCCGGCCAGCACGAGCGCCATCACGAACCCGGACGCCTGCCACACGGTGGCGACGACGACCGCGTAGATCGCGCCGTCCTGCCCGGCGATCCAGTCGAGCCGGAACCACGGCACGCCGAGCGCGCGGATCGCGCCGTCGATGCCGTCGCCCGGGCTCAGGAGCCACTGCCACACGAGCCCCGTGGCGACGAACGACAGCGCGTACGGATACAGGAACACGGTGCGCAGCACGCCCTCGCCCGTGACGTTGCGGTCGATGGCCGCCGCCAGCAGGCAGCCGATGACGAGGCTCGCCAGCACGAACGCCACGCCGTACGCGGCCAGGTTGTGCAGCGACAGCATCCAGCGCTCGTTGTCGAACAGGCGCCCGTACTGCGCCAGGCCGATGAAGGCGCCGGACGGGAACGTGCGCGAGGCGGTCAGGGACAGGTAGAACGTCCACAGGCCGGCGCCGACGTAGCCGACCACGGCGACGAGGGCCATCGGCAGCAGGGCGGCGTACGGCGTGGCGCGGGCAAGGGTGCGCGTGGTCATGGTCAGTAGCGCAGCGCCGCGGCGATGCTGTTCTGTGCCCGTTCGACGGGCATGTCCGTATTCCAGAGCGCGGTCACGACGTCCTGCAGCGCGCCGTTCTGGTCCGGCGTGAGGTACACCTCGGCCACGCCGACCGGGCGGCGCGGGTCGCGCAGGATCGCCATCCCGCGCCGTGCGCAGGCGTCGAAGCCGTCGGCGGCGGCGTCCACGCGCACGGGAATCGAACCCTTCACGCGGTTGAACGCCAGCTGCACGTCGCGCCGGTCCACGACCTGCGCCAGCAGCCGTTGCGCCGCCTGCTGCCCCGCGTCGTCCGTTTTCGGAAAGACGAACACGTCGCCCTGGATCAGGTACGGGCTGTCCGGGACGACGCCGGGCTGGCAGCCGAACTCGCGCTCCGGCGCCTGGCCGGCCGCGATGAATTCGCCCTTGGCCCAGTCGCCCATGATCTGCAGGCCGGCGCGGCCCGTGATGACGAGCGCGGTCGCATCGTTCCAGTTGCGGCCCGGCGACGCCGGATCGACATACGCCTGCAGGCGCTTGAACGTGACGAGCACGCGGCGGAACGCGTCCGAGCGGATGGCGGCCTGGTCGCGGTCGCGCAGCACGCGCAGGTACAAGTCACGCCCGCCCTGGTTCGACAGCACCAGCGAGAACAGGATCATGTCCTGCCACGCCTGGCCGCCGTGCGCCAGCGGGATCAGGCCGGCGGCCTTCAGGCGGTCGAGGGCGGCGAACAGCTCGTCCATCGTCGCTGGCGCGCGCGCGATGCCGGCCTTCGCGAAGGCCGCCTTCGAATACCACAGCCAGGTCTGCATGTGGATGTTCATCGGTACGGCGTACCAGTGGCCGCGCTTCTTGATCACGTCGACGATCGGCGCCGGCAGCGTGCGGTCCCACTCGCCCGTCCGGGCCAGCGCGTCGACGGGCGTGAGCAGGTCTTCCTCGATGATGTCGAGGAACTGCTTGGAGGTGTTGAACTGGGCGGCGGCGGGCGGATTGCCGCCGATGATGCGGTTGATCGTGACGGCGCGCGCCTGTTCGCCGCCGGCGATGGCGGTGTCGACCCAGGTCCCGCCGGCGGCGCGGTACGCCTGCGCGACGGTGCGCGCGGCGGCCGATTCGCCGCCGGACGTCCACCAGTGGATCACCTCGGCCGTCGGCCCGGCCTGCGCCGTCCCCGCGGACGCGCACAGCCAGGCGCCGACCAGCCACCTGCGCGTTGCACCCATGCTGTCTCCGTGATGGCGTCCTGGCGGGGCCGGCGCCTTTTATACCGTCGTGGCATCCGCATGGAAACGTTACCACGCACCTTGCCCGACTATAGCACCGGGCGAAAATCAGTGTCAAATAGAAAATACTGCGGAATTTTGCTACATCCGGAGCCGGTTGTGCGAGGAAAATCCGCGTCGAATGGGCCCAGGGTGTGTATCAAAACAACATCTCAGCCCGCGGCATCGGCGCACACGGCCTTCACGTGGCCGCGCAGCCACGCGTGCAAGGGGTCCGCGTGCTGGCGCAGGTGCCAGCACTGCGCCACCTCCACGGCCGGAGTCGGGAACGGTAGGTCGAACGCCTGCAGCGGCATGGTCGCCATCGCCCAGCGCACGAACGGCGCCGGCATCACCGCCACGCAGTCGGACGCCACGGCCATCGACAGCGCGGCCTGGAACCCGGGGGCGATGAGCGCGATCGTGCGGCGCAGGCCCCGTTCCGCCAGCGCGGCGTCGACGGCCGCGCAGGAACGGCGGCCGGGCGACGTGGCGATGTGCTGCCACGCGACGAACGCAGCGGCATCGACGGCGCCCTGCACGGCAGCGGCGCCAAGCGGGTGCCCCTGGCGCACTACCCCGACGAACGACGCCTCGAACAGCGGCTCGGTCAGGATGCCGGGCACCGGTTCCTTCACGACGAGCAGGTCGAGGTCGATCGCGCCGCTGCGCAGGTCGTCCGGGTCGCGGCTGGCGCGCGGTACGAACTGCAGCGCGGCGCCCGGCGCCTCCGCGCGCAGCGCCGCCGACAGCCGCGCGGCCCACGCGCCCGCGAAGCCGTCGTTGCCGCGCAGGACGAACGTGCGTGCCAGGGTGGCGAAATCGACGCGCGGCGGCTGCAGCACGCCGCGTACGCCGTCGATGGCCGCCGCCACGGCGGGCCGCAGCGCCAGCGCGCGCGCCGTCGGCACGAGCCCGCGTCCGGCGGGCACGAACAGCGGATCGCCGAACGCGTCGCGCAAGCGCGCCAGCCGCCGACTCATCGCCGGGGCGCTCACGTGCAGGCGCTCGGCGGCCGCGGCCACGCTGCCTTCCTGCAGCAGGACGTCGAGATCGACGAGGAGGTTCAGATCGAGCGCGTTCGGATTCATGGACTGCTGCACCGGATGCACGAGTGGGATGCAAGGATATCACTTTACGCACGGATTCCCCGGCGGCGATGATGACGGCAGACCCACCGCAAGGAGCTTCCGATGACCGCATCCGCCACGAACGCCGGCGCCGCCGCGCCAGCCTTTTCGCCGTATCCGCTGCTGGCCGTCCTGATCTGGACCGGCAACACCCTCGTCACCAAATCCGCCGCCGGCGCCATCGCGCCGGGCGCCATCGCGTTCTACCGCTGGGCGCTGGCCGGCCTGCTCTTGACCCCGTTCATCGCGCCTGCCGTGTGGCGCCGGCGCGCGCTCGTGGCGCGGCACTGGCCCAAGCTGGCCGTGCTCGGGCTGCTCGGCATGGGCCTGTACCAGGGGCTCGCCTACCAGGCCGCGCACACGACGTCCGCCATCAACATGGGCGTGATCGTCGCGACGATGCCCTTGATGTCGGCCCTGCTCGCGGGCGCCCTCGGTATCGACGCGCTAACGCCGGCCCGCATCGGCGGCGCGCTCGTGTCGCTGGCCGGCGTCGTGCTGCTGGCGGCGCACGGCGACCCGGCCAGCCTGCTGCACGGGGGCCCGCACGCGGGCGACGCGCTGATGCTCGTCGCCGTCGCGTCGAACGCGGTGTACGGCATCCTCCTCAAGCGCTGGGCCCTGCCGCTGACGACATGGGAACAGTTGTATGTGCAGATCGGCTTCGGCGTGCTGTTCCTGCTGCCGTTCTGGTGGTGCGCGCCGGCCGCGCCGCTGACGGCCCGCAGCCTGCCGCTGATCCTGTACGCGGGCACCGCCGCGTCGCTCGGCGCGCCCTGGTGCTGGATGACGGGCATCAAGCGCATCGGTCCCGCGCGCGCCAGCGTCTTCATGAACCTGCTGCCGCTGCTGGTCGCGCTGGGCGCCTGCCTGCTGCTGGGGGAGACGCTGCACGGCTGGCATGCCGGCGGCGGCGCGCTGGTCCTGGCCGGCGTCGCCTGGAGCCAGCGCGGCGGGAAACGGGTATGATGCCGGCCGTCGTCCCGCTCCCGCAATCCTGAAAGTCAACCGTGTCCCTGCCGCCCACCTCCGCCCATGCCCCCGCCGCCGAACGCGCCGCCAAGGCCGCCCGCGTGCGCGGCGTCACGTCGATCGCGGCCATGCGGGCGGCGATCCGGGAAACGGCGCGCGCGTTGCCACCGCTGACGGCCGTGCCGCGCTTCGCCACGCTCGACCGGGCCGGCTTCGTGGCGCAGGCGGAGCGCGGGCAGCCGTTCATGATCACGGGCGTCGTCGGCCGCTGGCCGCTGTGCGGTCTCACGCCGGAGGCGCTGCGCGCGCGCTTCGGCACCGTGCCCGTGCGCGCCCGCGTCGGCGACTACATCGGCACGGCGTTCGCGCCGGACCGCGCGATGCAGGACATGGCGCTGGCCGACTACCTGGACCTGGTCGCGGCGTGGACCGGCGCGCTGCCGCCATACGTGGGCAACCTGGAAATCGGCGCGCTGAACGGCATGTGCCACTGGCCCGGCTGGTTCGGCAAGATGGGACCGCCGCGCTTCTGGCTCGGCCCCGCCGGCACCGTCACGCCGCTGCACTGCGACTACGACGACAACATCTTCGCGCAGGCGCTCGGCACCAAGCGCGTCATCCTGGCGCCGCCGCACCACGACGTCTTCCTGTATCCGCGCGACGCCAATCCGATCCTGGCCGGCTCGCCGTTCGACCCGGAGCAGCCCGACTACAACCGCTGGCCGCTGGCCCGCGCCGCCGCGTTCGTCGAATGCACCGTCGCGCCGGGCGAACTGCTGTACGTGCCGGCGGGCTGGTACCACCAGGTGCGCGCGCTGACGTTCTCGCTGTCGGTCAACCGCTGGGCGCGCGGCATGCCGCTGGCGCTCAGGAACGATCCGGCGCTGCGCGCCCACGCTTGAGCAGCCGCGCGGCGAGCATGTCGAACAGCGTGCGCGCCGCGGGCGGCATGCTGTGGTTGCGCTTGCTGATCAGGCCGAGCGTGCGCTTGATCTCCGGCTTCACGAGCGGCACGCCGACGAGGCCGTCCGCCCGGTCCGGCAGCACGGACAGGCCCGGTACCGCCGCCACGCCCATCCCCGCCTCGACGAGCGCCAGCACGCCGGACACGTGGTTCACCTCGCACAGGATCACGGGATGCTTCTCGACGCCGGCCAGCGCCGCGTCGATCACGCTGCGGTTGCCGCTCGATTTCGCCACCGAGACGTAGCGCTCGCCCGTCGTCTCCTTCCACGCCAGCGACTTGCGCCGCGCGAAGCGGTGGTCGCGCCGCATCGCCAGCACGTAGTTTTCCACGTAGACCGGCTCGAACACGATTTCCGGATTCTCCGCGCCCGTGAAGTTGATGCCGAAGTCGGCCTCGCCCGCCAGCACGAGGTTCAGCACGTCCTGCGCGCTCTCGTCGTGCACGCGCACGCGGATGCGCGGGAAGCGCGTGCTGAAGTCCGTCAGCACCGCCGGCAGGAAGTGCCAGACGGCGGACGGCACACAGGCCAGCGTGACCGAGCCGGTGCGGTGGGCCGCGAGATCGGCCACGCCCAGCACGGCGTCTTCCAGGCCGTCCAGTGCCGTGCGCACGTTGACGAGGAACGTCTGTCCGACATTGGTCAGCTGCACGCGCCGCGTCGTGCGTTCGAACAGCTTCACGCCGAGACTGTCCTCCAGCTTGTCGATGCGGCGGCTCAGCGCCGACTGCGACAGGAACAGATCGGCGGCCGCCTGGCGGAAGCTGGCGCGTTCGGCGACCGCGACGAATGCCTGCAGGTCGTGGAGATCGTAATTGATGCGCATGACGCAAGAATACGCTGGAATTTTGCAATTATCAAATCAGCCGCTTTGCCGCATGATGGCGACAACGACCATAGGACAACGGCCTCGCCAAGAAGGCCCGAACAACGGAGACAACGTGCGCCACCCATGCATCCTCGCGACGCTGCTCGCAGCGAGCGGCCCCGCATTTGCCCAGAGCGGCATCGACCTGTACGGCATCGTCGACGTCGGCCTGCGCGCAACGAACGGCCTCACGGCCGGCAACGCGCCGACGGCCGCCGGCCGGACGACGTCCGTGTCCAGCGGCGTCGACAACACCAGCCGCTGGGGCCTGAAGGGCCGCGAGGCGCTCGGCAACGGCTGGCACGCGGTGTTCCGGCTCGAAGGCGGCTTCAATGCCGACGCGGGCACGCAGGCCAAGAACGACCGCCTGTTCGACCGCCAGGCCTGGGCCGGCCTCGATTCGCCGTACGGCCAGCTCGCACTGGGCCGCCAGCCGAATCTGCTGTCCGACGCCCTGATTCCGGTCGACCCGCTCGGCAAGCGCTACGCCAGCTTCAATCCCGACATCAACGTGGCGGGGCTGTCGAACACGGCGTTCGGCACGCATGCGTTCGGGCGCCAGTACGGGCCGAGCGGCTATGCGGACAATTTCTACCGCCTCGACAACACGGTCAAATATACCGGGCATGCCGGGCCGTGGACGGCGCGCGCCGCCTACGCGGCCGGCGAAGTGTCCGGCGACGGCGCGGCCGGGTCGAGCCACGGCGCCGCGCTGGCGTACGAGCGACCCGACTGGGCCGTGTCCGGCGCGACGCAGCAATTCCGCAGCCGCGAAGGCTACCCGCTGGACGCCTGGACCCTCGGTGCGATGCTGCGCCGCGGCGCCTGGCAGTTCAAGGCCAATGCCGCCCGCAACGACGCCGACACCGGCGCCGGCAAGTCGGTCCGGCAGCGCGTGCTGTCGGCGGGCGTCGGCCGCGCGCTCGGCCACGGCCTGCTCGTGACGACGGCGTGGTATGCCGTACGCCGCACGGCGACCGGGCTGCGCGACGACGGCTTCGACCGCGCCTTCGTGGTCGTCGAGCGGGCGCTGGCGCCGCGCACGACCGCCTATGTCGAAGCCGACTGGACGACGTGGCGCGGCGACGCCGCCGGCGCGACGGCAGGCCGTCCCAACGACCGCCACGGCACGGGCATCACGCTCGGCCTCATGCAGAAGTTTTAACGCACACAAGGAGAACACCATGCGACCATCCTCCATCCAGCAGGCCGCCGCGGCGGCATTCGCCGTGCTCGCGCTGGCCGCCGGCGCCGCGCGCGCGGACGACCTGCGCGTCGTCAGCTCGGGCGGCTTCGCCCAGGCCTACAAGGACCTGTCCGGCCCGTACGAGCGCGCCAGCGGCGACCGCCTGGTGTCCGAATGGGGTCCCTCCATGGGAACGACGAAGAACGCCATCCCCGCGCGCCTGGCGCGCGGCGAGCCGGTCGACGTCGTCATCATGGTCGGCGACGCGCTCGACAAGCTGATGGCCGAAGGCCGGCTCGAACCGGGCAGCAAGGTCGTCCTCGCGAATTCGCCGATCGCCTGCGCGGTGCGGCACGGCGCTCCGCAGCCGGACATCCACACGGTCGACGGCCTGCGCACGGCATTCCTGAATGCACACCACGTCGCCTACTCGGACAGCGCCAGCGGCGAGTACATCAAGCGCAGCCTGATGGACCGCCTCGGCATCCGCGCGCAGATGGAAGGCCGTGCCGCGCAGATCCCGGCGACGCCGGTCGGCGAGATCATCGCCCACGGCGAGGCCGATTTCGGCTGCCAGCAGCAGAGCGAACTGAAGCCCGTGGCCGGCATCGATATCGTCGGCCTGATCCCGGCCGAAGTGCAACTGAAGACGGAATTCTCCGGCGCCCTCGTGCGCGGCAGCCGCCACCTCGAGGCCGGCCGCAAGCTGCTGCGCTTCCTCGCCGCGCCCGCCAGCGCGAACGCCATCGCGGCGACCGGGCTCGAACCCGTTGCCGCGGCTCACTGATCGACGAGAGGTCACCATGTCCATCCCCAGCACCACTTCCACGGCCGCGGCACCGCAGGCCGTGCCGCACACCGCGCCCGGCGCCGCGCCGCGCGCGCAGTCGAAGCTCTCGACCGTCATCCGCGTGACGAGCGGGAACTTCATCGAGATGTACGATTTCTTCCTGTTCGGCTTCTACGCGCACTACATCGCCGCGGCGTTCTTCCCCGCCACGAGCGAATACGCGGCGCTGATGATGACGTTCGCGACGTTCGGCGCCGGCTTCTTCATGCGTCCCCTCGGCGCGATCCTGCTGGGCAGCTACATCGACCGCATCGGACGGCGCCGCGGCCTCGTGCTGACGCTCGCCATCATGGCGTCGGGCACGGCGCTGATCGCGTTCGTGCCGGGCTACGCGACGCTCGGGCTGATGGCGCCGGTGCTGGTGCTGGTGGGCCGCCTGCTGCAGGGCTTCTCGGCCGGCGTCGAGCTGGGCGGCGTGTCGGTCTACCTGTCGGAGATGGCCACGCCGGGCAACAAGGGCTTCTACGTCAGCTGGCAGTCGGCCAGCCAGCAGGTCGCCGTCATCTTCGCCGCCGCGCTGGGCTACGCACTGAACCAGCTGGTGCCGAAGGACTTCATCGCCGACTGGGGCTGGCGCATCCCGTTCTTCATCGGCTGCTCGATCATCCCCGTCGTCTTCATCATCCGCCGCTCGCTGCAGGAAACGGAAGCGTACCTGGCGCAGAAGACCCGGCCGACGTTCCGCCAGATGATGGGCACGATCGTCCTGAACTGGCCGCTCGTCACGGCGGGCACGATGCTGGTCGTGCTGACGACCGTCGCGTTCTACCTGATCACCGTGTACACGCCGACGTTCGGCAAGAGCGTCCTGCACCTGAGCACGGAAGAAAGCCTGCTCGTGACGCTGTGCGTCGGCGTGTCGAACTTCGTCTGGCTACCCGTGATGGGTGCCGTGTCCGACCGCATCGGCCGCTGGCCCGTGATGGCGGTGTGTGCGGCGCTGACGGCCGTCACCGCGTACCCGGCGCTGTCGTGGCTGATCGCCAACCCGAGCTTCGGCCACATGGTCATGATCGAACTGTGGCTGTCTTTCCTGTACGGCAGCTACAACGGCGCCACGATCGTCGCGCTCACCGAGATCATTCCCGTGCAGGTCCGCACGACCGGGTTCTCGCTGGCGTACAGCCTGGCGACGGCGTTGTTCGGCGGCCTGACGCCGCTCCTGTCAACGTGGCTGATCGAGACCACCGGCGACAAGGCGGCGCCCGGGTACTGGATGGCGGGCGCCGGCGCCATCAGCCTGTTCGCCACCTTCCTCGTGTACCGCGGCATCGTGCGCGAACGCGTCGCCGTGCACTGACGGCGCCCCGGTACGGCGCCGTTGCCCGAGGTCGGGCGGACGCGCGTACAAACAGGAGGGCCACCGCGTTCCGCCGCGGTGGCCCTTTTCGCATGGGCCGGTCAGGCGGCCGCGCGCGTCCGGCGGCGCGCGACACCCAGCAGGCCGAGCCCCGCGCACATCAACGCCACGCTGGCCGGCTCCGGCACGGTGGCGGTCGGCGTGAACGCGTACGTGACCCGCGCCGTGCCCGACGCCGCCGTGCTGAACTGCGTGACCAGGTTGCCCGCCCCGCTCGCATTCGACGTCCCGCTCGCGCTCAGGCGCAAATTGATCGGGTCGCCGCCGGGCGCCGTGAACAGCGCGAGGTCGGCGGCGCTGGCGCTGACGAAGAAATCGGCGCCCGACACGGACACGGGTCCCGTGCGCGTGCCGGACGTGCCGGCGAAGTCGGTGGCGCCGTCCCAGGCCGACAACGTGACCGTGCGGCTGAACAGGGGATTCGTCAGCACGAGCATGCTGCCGTCCGGTCGGCTCAGGGTCAGCAGCGACCCGAGCGCCAGGGTGACGTCGGACTGCTCGGCGTCGAGGCTTTCGGCGCTGCCCTGGCCGTCGACGGTGCCCGCGAGGTCGAAGCGCACCGACGTCAGCGTGCCCAGGCTGCCGTCGAAGCGGGCGAACGACAGCTGGTCGCTCCAGTTCGTCGTCGTCATCGACTTGCCGGCGTCATAACTGATCGTTGCGCCTTGTGCTGCCGTAAATGGACTCAAGGCGGCGGCGAGACACAACGCAAAGCATATTCGTTTCATAACGTGTTTCCTTTTCGAAAATTCCAACGGGAAACATAACGTTACGACGAGAAACATCGCACGGCTTTAGGGTGCCTCAATCGGTCACGGAAACGTTCACGGTTGCAGCCGGTACCCGACGGCCGTCTCCGTCAGCAGGTGGCGCGGCTGCGCTGGATCGTCTTCCAGCTTCTGGCGCAAATGCCCCATATAGATGCGGACATAGTGCCCGTTGTCCGCGTTCGACGGCCCCCATACCTCGCGCAGCAGCTGCGGCGCGGTGACGACCCTGCCGCTGTTCGCGATCAGCACCGTGAGCAGCTTGTACTCCGTCGGCGTCAGGTGCACGGGCTGGCCGTCGCGCTGCACCGTGCGCTTGTGCAGGTCGACTTCCACCCTGCCGAACGCGCTGCGCGCGGACGCTTCGCCGGCCGCCTTGTGCTGGCGCCGCAGCGCCGCGCGCACGCGCGCGAGCAGCTCGCCGATGCCGAACGGCTTGGTCAGATAATCGTCGGCGCCGGCGTCCAGCGCCGTGATCTTGTCCGCCTCGTCGATGCGCGCCGACAGCACGATGATCGGCACCGGGCTCCAGCCGCGCACGTCGCGGATCAGCTGCAGGCCGTCGCCGTCCGGCAGGCCGAGGTCGAGGATGATGAGGTCGGGCGTGCGCGTGCCGGCGTCGATCAGGCCGCGCTTGAGGGTCTCGGACTGGTGCACCTGCCAGCCCTCTCCTTCGAGGGCCATGCGGACGAAGCGGCGGATCTGCGGTTCGTCCTCGACGATGAGGGCGACGGGGGCGGCGGTGTCAGGGGTCATGCGGGATCGGGTTGGGTGGAGATGGGACCGGCCTCGGGTTCGAGGTCGGCTTCCGGCGCGGCGGGCGGCTCGCCCAGCGGCAGGCGCAGCTCGAAGCAGGCGCCGCCGGCGTCGAGGTTGAACGCGCGCATGCGTCCGCCGTGCGCGTCGACGATGGCGCGGCAGATCGCGAGCCCCAGGCCGACGCCGGCGATCGGCGACTCGGCGTGGCCGCGCACGAATTTCTCGAACAGCGCGTCTTCGCGGCCGGCCGGCAGGCCGGGGCCGTCGTCGAGCACGGCGACGACCAGTTCGTCGGTGTCGCGCCGCGCCGCGAGCGTCACGCGCGCACCGGGCGGCGTGTACTTGCCGGCGTTTTCCAGCAGGTTGCACAGCACGCGTTCGAGCAGGGTCGCGTCGAAGCGCACGAGCGGCAGGCCGCGCGGGATATCGGTCGCGACGCCCCGCGCGCCCAGCTGCCAGCGGCAGGCGCGCAGCGCGCTGCCGATGGTCTCCTCGACCACCTGCCACTGCAGGTTCAGCTTCACGCCGCCGCTCTGGATGCGCGCCATGTCGAGCAGGTTGGCCACGAGGGTGCTCATGCGCCGGGCCTCGTCGCGCAGCGCATTCGCCAGTTCCAGCTGCGCGGCCGCGAGCCGCGGGCGCGACAGGGTCAGCGATTCGGACAACCCTACGAGTCCCGTCAGCGGCGTGCGCAGGTCGTGCGACAGCGCCGCCAGCAGCGAGTTGCGCAGGCGCTCGCCCTCCATGCGCACCACGGCATCCTGCGCCACGTCGACGTAGTGCACGCGCTCGAGCGCGATGGCGGCCAGCGCGGCGAACGCGTCGAGCAGCTCGCGCCGTTCCGGCACCAGCAGCGCCGCCACGTCCGGCACCCGCACGGCGAGCACGCCGCGCGAGCGCATCGGCGCCAGCAGCGGCAGGTACAACCACGGATTGCTGGGCAGGGTCGCGCTGCCGGCGCCGGCCGGCGCGCCATGGTCGAACGCCCACTGCGCGGCCGCCATGTCGAGCACGCTCAGCACGGGCGCGCGCGCCTGCGGATCCGCCTCCGGGGCGGGTGGCTGCAGGCGGCCGGCGTCGTCCGGCAGCAGGAGCGCGGCGCGGGCGTCGAAGCTGCGCGCGAGGAAGCGGCGCGTGATGTCGAACACCTGCTCCTGCATCAGCGCGACGGACAGCGCCCGCGCGAACTCGTACAGCGCCCGGGTGCGCGCCTCGCGGCCCGTCGCGCTCTCGGCCTGCTCGCGCAGGTCGGACGTCAGGCGCGCCGTGATCAGGCCGACGGCCAGCATCACGGCAAGCGCGACGGCGTACTTGAATTCGCTGACGTCGTACTGGCGCCGCGGCGCGGCCAGCACGAGCGCGCAAAAGCCGACCAGGGTCGCCGCGACCGCGGGGCCGCGCCCGAGCCGGATCGCAACGAGCACCACCGTCAGCAGGAACAGCATCGCCACGTTGGCCACGTCCAGCAGCGGCAGCAGCGGCAGCGCGACGAGCGCCGTGGCCAGGCTCGCGCCGGCGGCGGCCAGGTAGCGCCGCGGCGCCGGCGGCTGGGTGCCGGCACCCGGCGCGGGCGGTGCCGCGCGCGGGCCGGCGGCGGCGATTTCCACGACGTCGAGCCAAGCCGCCGCGCGCGTCAGCCGGCGTGCGAACGGTGTGCGCCACGGCGCCGCCGGCCGCGCGCGCGCCAGCACGACCGTCGCGCAGCCGTGCCGCACCGCATAGGCGGCGACGGCCGCCGCAGCGTCGCGGCCTTCCAGCACGGCCGTCACGGCGCCCTGCGCCTGCGCCGCGCGCAGCAGTTCCAGCGCGGCCAGCCGGGCCGCTTCGCCGAGCCGGCGCGTGGCCGCGTTCTCGACCAGTACGGCGTGCCAGGGCGCCCCGGCCAGCGCGGCCAGGCGCGCCGCGGCGGCCACCGTGCCGGCCGCGCCGCCGTCGGGCCGGATGCAGGCCAGCACGGCGTGCTGTGGCGCGGCGAAGGCGGAGAAGGCGGCGGACGCGGACGATTCGGAACTCGGCATGCGCAAATGGTAAGCGATCCCCCGTAAACGCGGCATAAAAATCGTGGCCATTGATGCCGCGTTTACGCCGCGTTTACACGGCAGCGCCCAGCATTTACGACAATTTTCGGGCACGCGCCCTATCGTGGCAGCCCGTTCCACGATTCCGTGCCTTCATGCCCACCACATTGACCACACTGCGCACCGCCCTGCTCGGCCGCCCGCTCGACCCGCTGCGCCAGGACACCCGCCACTCGCTCACGCTCGCCGCCTTCCTCGCCTGGGTCGGCCTCGGCGCCGACGGCCTGTCCTCATCGGCCTACGGTCCCGAAGAAGCGTTCAAGGCCCTCGGCGGCCACGTCCACTTCGGCCTATATCTCGCGCTGGCCACGGCGGCCACGGTATTCGTCATCGCGTTCGCCTACAACCAGGTGATCGAACTGTTTCCGACCGGGGGCGGCGGCTATCGCATCGCCACCGTGCTGCTCGGGCCGCACGCCGGCCTCGTGTCGGGCGCCGCGCTCGTCGTCGACTACGTGCTGACCATCGCGATTTCGACCGCGAGCGGCGTCGACGCGCTGTTCTCGCTGCTGCCGCTGGGCGCGCAAGGCTGGAAGCTCGGCACCGAGCTCGCCCTCGTGCTGCTGCTCGTGTGGCTGAACCTGCGCGGCGCGAAGGAATCGATCCGCGTGCTGCTGCCGATCTTCCTGGGGTTCGTCGCGACGCACGCTCTCATCATCGTGTACGGCGTCGGCGTCCAGGCCGGGCACATCCCCGCGCTGCTGCCGGACACGCTGCGCGAGACGACCGGCCTGGCCGGCCAGACCTCATGGGTATTCACGCTGGCCCTGCTGCTCAAGGCGTATTCGCTCGGCGGCGGCACGTACACGGGCATCGAGGCCGTGTCGAACAACGTCGGTTCGCTGGCCGAGCCGCGCGTGCGCACCGGCCGCCGGACGATGCTGTACATGGCGTGCAGCCTCGCATTCACGGCCGGCGGCATCATCTTCCTGTACCTGCTGTGGAACGCGGCGCCGCAGCCGGGCCAGACGCTGAACGCGGTCGCCTTCCGCGCCATCCTGCAGCATGCGGGCCTGGACGGCACGGTGCTGGCGGTCGTGCTGGCCGCGACGCTGGCGTGCGAGGCGGGCCTGCTGCTCGTCGCCGCCAACACCGGCTTCCTGGGCGGGCCGGCCGTGCTCGCGAACATGGCGCAGGATTCGTGGGTGCCGCACCAGTTCCGCTACCTGTCCAGCCGCCTCGTCACGCAGAACGGCGTGCTGCTGCTGGGCGTGGCCGCGGCGCTCGTGCTGCTCGCCAGCGGCGGCCGCGTCGAGCTGCTCGTGGTCCTGTACAGCATCAATGTGTTCCTGACGTTCAGCCTGTCTTTGCTGGGCCTGTGCCGCTACTGGCTGCGCCACCGCGGCGACGCCGGCTGGCTGCGCCGCCTGCTGCTGTCGGCCTGCGGCCTCGTCGTCACGGCCGGCATCCTTGCCGTGACGGTCGTGGAAAAATTCACCGAGGGCGGCTGGGTGACGCTCCTGCTGACCGGGCTCGTGGTGGGCGTGTGCCTGCTGATCCGCCGTCACTACGCCGCCACGCGCGCGCGCATCGCGGACGTCGACCGCGTGTTCGCCGCGCAGCCGCCCGGCCCGTGCACGGACACGCCGGCGCCCATGCCCGATGCGCCGACGGCCGTGTTCATCGTCGGCAGCTCGCGCGGCGGCGGCCTGCATGCGCTGCTGTGGGTGCAGCGCATGTTCCCCGGCCATTTCAGGAATGTGGTCTTCATCTCGGCGCGCACGGTCGATGCCCACGCGTACGGCGGCGACGGCGAGATCGAACGCCTGCGCGCGCAGGCCGAGGCGCGGCTCGCCGACTTCGTCGGATTCTGCCGCGGCCACGGCATCCCGGCCGCGTCGCACCTGGCGTTCGGCACGGACGCCGTCGCCACCCTGGCCGACCTGTGCCGCGACGTCAGCCGCACGTACCCGAACGCCGTGTTCTTCACCAGCCGGCTCGTGTTCCGGCACGACGGGCTGCTCACGCGGCTGCTGCACAATCAGGCCGCACTGGCGCTGCAGCGGCGGCTGCACTTCGACGGGCTGCAGATGGTGATCCTGCCGATGAAGGTGTGAGCACGACATCGGGCGCCTGCCCGCACAGGCAAGACCATGCATGCAGGCCCCGCGGCGCTCGCGCCGTCAATGCCGCGCCGGCGAAGACCGACGCGCCAGCGTCGCCCGTGGCACCGTTCAGCCGAACAGCTTCATCGCCGTCTTCGCCACCAGGTCGCCCTGAAAGCGCGCGCCGTCCAGCTCCAGCTGGCTCGGCTGGCGCTGGCCCTGGCCGCCGGCGATCGTGCTGGCGCCGTACGGGCTGTTGCCGGCGATTTCGTCCAGCGTCATCTGGCCCGCAAAGCTGTACGGCAGGCCGACGACGACCATCCCGAAGTGCAGCAGGTTCGTCACGATCGAGAACAGCGTCGTCTCCTGCCCGCCGTGCTGCGTGGCCGTCGACGTGAACGCGGCGCCGACCTTGCCGTTCAGCGCGCCCTTGGCCCACAGGCCGCCGGTCTGGTCGAGGAACGCGGCCATCTGCGACGGCATGCGGCCGTAGCGCGTCGGGGCGCCGATGACGATGGCGTCGTAGTCGGGCAGCTCGTTCACCGTCGCGACCGGGGCCGGCTGGTCCAGCTTGAAATGCCCGTTCTTCGCCACGTCCTCCGGCACGGTCTCCGGCACGCGCTTGACGTCGACCGTGGCACCGGCCGCGCGCGCGCCCTCCGCCAGCGCGTGCGCCATCTGTTCGATATGTCCATACGTCGAGTAATACAGCACCAGTACCTTGGCCATGCCCGCTCCTTCGTGAATGGGTGATTGCGTGCGGCGCCGCCCGGCGGGCGCCCTGCCGTCCCTGCCACGCTGACAACGACGGGCCCCATGCTACCCGATGGTGCCGGGTGCAGGCGCCCGCCTTCCGATAGGGAAACACTGCACGGACGTTGATGGAAGTACAATAGCGGGTAGCGCCGCCCGGCGCAGCACATCCGCCCGTGTCCAGCCTCCGATGAAAGCCCGCAATTACCTGATCCTGATGGCCGTCGCGATCCTCGTACCCGTCGCGGTGATCGCCGGCACCGGCCTGACCATGCTGCTCGACTGGGAACGCAGTGCGCGCATCCGCAGCGTGGAATCGAACGCGCGCGCCACCGCGCTGCTCGTCGACCGCGAGGTGGCCGCCGCGCAGGCGGCGCTGCGCGCGCTGGCCGGGTCGCAAGCGATGCGCGCGGGCGACTTTGCCGAGGTGCACCGCGCCGCGCAGGCGATGAACGCGGCCACGCCCTGGACCTGGACCGTCCTGATCGACCATGACGGCAGTCCGCTGCTGAACACGCTGAAGCCCTATGGCACGCCGCTGCCGGGCCATGGTGGCCCCTGGGTCGCGCAAGCCATCGATACGCAACGGCCACGTGTGTCCGGCTATTTCGTCGGCGCCCTGTCCGGTCGCGCCGCGATATCGGTCGACGTGCCGCTCCCGCCTCCGTCCGGCCATCGCTGGCTCCTGAGCCAGATTTTCGACGCGCGGCACTTCGAGCGCGTCTTCGCCGACCAGTCCATCGGACGCGACTGGGTCGCCGGCATCGTCGACGCGAACGGCGTCTCGATCGCCCGCAACCGCAACCGGGAACTCGTCGGCGGCAAGGTGAGGCCCGAACTCATCGAGGCGGCGCGGCACGCGCGCAGCGGCATCGTGCGCCACCGGACGCGCGAAGGCGTCGAAGTCTACGACGTCTTCACGCACACCGACCTGACCGATTGGACCGTCGCGATGGGCGTACCCGTGGCGGAAATCGAAGCCGCCGCACGCGCCGCCACGTTGTATTTCGCACTGGCGCTGCTGGGCCTTGTCGGCCTGGCATTCGCCTGCGTGGCGTTCCTGGCGCGACGCCTTGCGGCGGGATTCGACCGTGCGCGCCGCGCCGCGGCATCGCTGCCGGGCGGACCGCTGCCGCCGCAGCAACCCACGCACGTGCGCGAGATCGACGTACTGCTCGACGCACTGCATGCCTCCAGCGCCGGCCTCGCGCGCGAGCGCAGCGCGCGCGAGCGGCTGGAAACGGAGCGCGAGGTGCTGCTGTCCAGCGAGCGCGCCGCGCGCCGCCAGGCCGAGGCGCAGAGCGCCGCCAAGGACGACTTCATCGCCATGCTCGGCCATGAACTGCGCAACCCGCTGGCCGCCATCGCCGGCGCGCTGAATGTCATGGACATGCCCAGCGCCAGCGCGCAGATGGCGGCCCGCGCGCGCGCCATCGGACAGCGCCAGACTCGCCACCTGACGCGCATCGTCGACGACCTGCTCGACGCGCGCCGCATCATGGCGGGCAAGGTCGAGTTGAAGCGCGCGCACGTCGACGCCGGCCGCCTGCTGCAGGACTGTTGCGAGACGCGCCAGGTGGTCGACGCCGGCGCGCATGTCTGGACGGTGGAGGTGGATCCGCTGCCGGTCGAGGGCGACGCGACGCGGCTTGAGCAGGTATTCGACAATCTGCTGCACAACGCGGTCAAGTACACGCCGACCGGCGGCGCCATCGTGGTACGGGGCCGCGCCGTGGACGGCACGGCCGTCATCGAGGTGCGCGACACCGGCGTCGGCATCGGGCCGGCAACGCTGCCGCTAATCTTCGAAGCGCTCGTCCAGGGCCCCGTCAGCATCGACCGCGCGCAGGGCGGACTCGGTCTCGGCCTGGCGCTCGTGCGCGAGCTGGCCCGCTTGCACGGCGGCAGCGTCGGCGCGGCCAGCGCTGGCGAAGGCCTCGGCAGCACGTTTACCCTGCGCCTGCCGCTCGCCGGCACCGCGCGCGCACCCGATCACGAATCGGACGCCGCGGCCGGCGCCGCCTGACCACATCGGCGCTCAGGCGCGCGCGTGCCCGCCCGGCAGGCGGTACGGCGACGCGCGCGCCCAGTCGAGCAGCAACGCGGCCGGCATTGGCGCGGCCACGTGGAAGCCCTGCGCCTCGTCGCAGCCGAGCGCGGACAACGCGTCCCAGATGCGCGCGTTGCACACGCCTTCCGCCACGACCGACAGGCCGAGGTCGTGCGCCAGGTGCACGGTCGACTTGACGATCGACGCGGCGCGGCGGTCGTCCGTCATCTGCATCGTGAAGCCGTGGTCGATCTTGATGACGTTCACGGGCAGCCGGCTCAGGTAGCTGAGCGACGAATAGCCGGTGCCGAAATCGTCGACGTACAGCGTGAAGCCCATGCTCGACAGCCGTTCCAGCTCGGCGATGCTTTCGGTCGGATTCTGCATCAGGCTGCTCTCCGTCATCTCCAGGCCGATCAGCCCCGCGCACGAGTCGTGCCGTTCCAGCAGGTCGCGCAGGTGCTCGGACAGCGACAGCGCGGCCACGTCGCGCGCCGACAGGTTGACGGCGATCGGCAGGTGGATGCCCTGCGCGCGCCACGCCTCGCACTGGGCCACGCTGGACGCCAGCATGTGCTGCGTAAGCAGGTGGATCAGGTCCGTCGATTCGATCAGCGGCATGAACGTCTCCGGCCCGATGCACCCCTTGTCCGGATGGACCCAGCGCACCAGCGCCTCGGCGCCGACGATCTCGCCCCCGTCCATCGTCACTTTCGGCTGGCAGAACAGCTGGATCTGGCCCTCTTCGATGGCGGCGCGGAAGTCGCCGATCATGGCCAGCCGTTCCGGGGTATGCGGGTCGTCCTCGGCCGCGTAGACGGCCGCGTTGCGGCCCAGCTGCCCGGCCTGGTACAGCGCGATGTCGGCCTTGCGCAGCAGCGCCTGGAATTCCAGGCCCTGCTGCGGCGCGAGCGCGATGCCGATGCGCGCGCCGATCTCGTACGAGATCCCGGCGATGGCGAACGGCGCTTCCAGCGCGCGGTGGATGCGCTGCGCCCAGCGGCGCGCCTCGCCTTCGTCGGCGCCGTCCAGCACGATCGGGAAGCGCGCGTCCGAGCGGCCCACCACGCCGGCCCGGTCGACCACCTCGGCCAGGCGCTCGGCGACGAGCGCCAGCAGCACGTCGCCGTACTGGTGCGTCAGCGCATAGTTCACGTCGCGAAAGCGCACCAGGTCGACGATCAGGCAGGCCAGCCGGGGCGCCGCCCGCCCGCGTCCGGTGCCGCGCCGCAGCTCTTCCAGCCGGCTCTCGACTTCGCGCTCGAACAGATTCATGTTGGGCAGGCCGGTCACGGTGTCGTAGTACGCCAGCCGGCGCACGGCGCCCTCGGCGCGGCGGCGCTCCGTGACGTCCTGCACGAGACCGAGCATCTTGATCGCGCGCCCGTTGGCGTCGCGCCGCACCTCGGCCACCGAATGCAGCCAGCGCTGGTCGCCGTCGGGCAGGAACAGCCGGAATTCGATGTCGTACTTGCAGCCGGGGTCGCGCAGCGCCTGCCAGCGCGCCTGCTGGACCCGGGAGCGGTCTTCGGGATGGATGCGCGCATCGATCGCCGCCATCGACACCGGCACCTCGTCCGGCCGGAACCCGAGGATGCGGTAGCCTTCGGGCGTCGACGTCACGTACGGGTCGTTGGCGGGATCCCAGATCCAGTTGCCGATGAGGGCGAGCGCCTGGGCGCGGTGCAATTCGTCCTGCGTCTCGCGCAGCTGCACCTCGGCCTGGATGTGGCGGGTGACGTCCTGCAGCACGACCAGCACGGCGTCGCGGCCGCCGTGGTCGATCATGCAGCGCTGCAGGATCGCATGGTGCACGTCGCCGTCGGCGTCGACGATGCGGCGCACCTGCGACTGCAGGCGGCACGCGTCGGCATCGACGTCGTCGTCGGGCGCATCGCCGTACAGGTCGGGCAGGCGCATGCCGACCAGCGCACCGTGGGCGTAGCCCAGCTGGTCGAGGAGCGCGTCGTTGGCGTCGAGGATTTCCTGCGAGACCGGG
>Ga0308166_1001581_pt1 | contig 23718 bp, 26 predicted proteins | sample PhyCR2_2_FD_202137 | JGI IMG/M metagenome (GOLD analysis project Ga0308166, IMG submission 202137) | Phyllosphere microbial communities from UC Gill Tract Community Farm, Albany, California, United States - DLSLCC.R2 | ecosystem: Host-associated > Plants > Phyllosphere > Unclassified | place... | reverse complement strand
TATCGTGTTTTCAGTGGCTTGGTTATTTAAGACCACACATTTCGGAGTTCCTGTACTTCCCGAAGTATATAAATAATATGCTGGAAGTCGGTTAATTTCGGCGTTAAAGCTCGGTTCAAACTCAGTTGTAGCCGATAAAATTTCATTAATATTTAGGTTTTGAACACCTGCAATGGATGAGTCACTCACCACAACATCTGCCCGACTATTCGTCAATAAATAGTTCAGTCTGGATGGCGGAGAATCCATATCTACAGGAAGCCAAATGATGCCTGTGAGCGCACATGCCAAAGCGGTATAAATATGCTCAGGACTTTTTCTCAAGCAAATTGCAACCACTGACCCTGTCGCCAAATCTTGCTTTTTTAGCGCATACATAACTTTGGCGACCTGAGCCCCTACCTCAGCATAACTAATGCTACGGTCTTCAAAAATAAGTGCTGTTCTATTGGAATTTTGATCAAAAATATTTTCATAAATTCGCTTTAAGAAATTTTCTACGTTGTTATTTTTATCATTCATTTGCCCTAAATTTTGACTCAAATTTTTTAGCATTTATCTTGGTCCTCACCCTATTCTTTATGCAATACCACCCAATCTAATATTCAAAACAAAGTTATAAAAATGTCGTCTTTATCGCTGTTTGTTCGAATAATAGATATCCCAGCACAATAATACAAATGATAATCATTTACAATTAATATTAAGAGAAATATCAATTTTCTCGTTTTAAAAGTCATTTATGAAAAATCATAAATATCAAAACAATAAGATAATTTTTAACCCTAGGTATAATCGTTTAGAGATCTATATTTATGATCTAAAAAACACAATTAATAATGATTATTATTTACATTTAGAACCAACTTGGTTATCGTAATGAATAGAGAGACTACATCTATATCAATTATTACGCTCTATAGTAATCATGAAGCTTGGGTTATATGTATGACAAAAATTGCAGAAAAATCGAAACAAGAATATGGCGAGTTACTAAAAGAAAAAGACCATTTACAAGATATGGAACAGCTTGAGATGACCATCGTCTCGATCCATACGCCGTATCCGTCCATTGTAAGAATTCAAGGAAAAATCAACACATTACAGCCAGAGCTTTGGCAAGCTCCTAATTTGGCAATTCGTTTAATTGTGAGCAATCCGCCAGAGGGACAACCCATCTCACGCGTCTATACGGTCCGTTCGTTCAATCCTGTAAATGCTCAAATCGAAATTGATTTTGTTAAACATGAAGATTTAAGTCCAGCAATGGAATGGCTTAATTCGGCTCAAGTGGGTACAAAAATCGGGCTTATTGGCCCCCGCCCTCATTTCATTCCCAATTTCATACATAAAAAACATGTGGTCATGTTTGCCGACGATACGGCTGTACCCGCGTTATATTCGATACTGAATGAATGGGAAAATGGTGTAAGTGCGGATATTTTTATTGAAAGTTTTGAAAAAGATATTGCTAGCCAATTACCCCATCATGACCACGTCAAAATTTATTCGTTTCATAAAGAACATCACACGCCACAAAAAGGTCTTCTTTTAAAAGCAGCATTTGCACTAAAAACTTATGACAATATTACGATTTGGGCGGCTTGCGAACGCAAAGAAGCCAGAGCTTTACGCCAGTTTTTTCTAGAAGACAAACAGTTTAATAAAAATGATGTGCGTATTGCTGGCTATTGGAGAGATGGCGTATCAAGTTCAGAACTAGACATACTCCGTGCTCAACATTATCAAAAACATATTCAGCAAGGTAAGACGTTGAATGAATATGATGACCTTGATTTAGCGAACTAAGATCAGTAATCATTTGAATAAAGCCTGCCTTGTGCAGGTTTTTTTATGAGTCAACCTACATCTATAAATATAAAACTATACGACCATATCAATTATGCAACGACATGTTGCAGTTAACCTATTTTTTAGCCCCACATAGAACATTACTATATTTCTCAAGAGATAAATAAAAATTTGGGAGATTAGATCATGAATGCTTATCTACATCGTAGTGAAGATAGAGGTCATGTAAAAGCAGGCTGGTTAGAGTCTTATCATAGCTTTTCATTTGGTAGCTGGTATGACCCTAAATATATGGGTGTAAGCGCTCTACGTGTAATTAATGATGACCAGATTGATGCGCATAATGGTTTTGGTACACACTCCCATGACAACATGGAAATCTTAACCTGTGTGCTAGATGGTGCAATTTCACATCGCGACACCATGGGAAATGAAGGCCAGATTAAAGCGGGTGAATGGCAACTCATGAGTGCCGGCACAGGTGTTGCCCACAGTGAAATCAACAACACTGATACGCCTGTACATTTACTACAAATTTGGATTATTCCTGATGAAAGAGATGCAGAGCCAAATTACCAGCAAATTAATCTTGACCCGCGTAAAGATCCAAACAAATGGCATTTAATTGCAGGGCCTGATGCAAATGCACCAATGCATATTCGCCAAAATGCAGAAGTAAAATCTGCCGTATTGGAAAAAGGACATGATTTAAGTGTTGATACGGTTAAAAAAGTGAACTATGTGCACGTAATTTCAGGTGTAGTTCGCATTGGCGATCAAGAAGTTAAAGCAGGCGATGCTTTAGTTTTTGAAGATAAAGCGACAATTCACGCAATTGAAGACAGTCAATTTATCTGGTTCGATTTACCTTAAATCATAAAAAAGCCCTTTGCATAAAAGGGCTTTTTTTAATCTCCCCCGCCACCGCCGCCATCACATCCGCCTGAATCTGAAGATGATGATGAACAGTCATTTGAGTAACTAGAGCTATGATGATGACTCGGACTATTATCATGAAAATAATGTGTTGAAGCAGATGAATGATCATGCTCGCCAGATGGTGAATAATTTTTTAAATTTCTGAGTAGCGCGATTAAACAAATGAGTCCAATACTAGAAAAAATGACTATGAATATAATAATAAATAACTTCAAATAACGACCTCCTAGATCAAGCTATAGAGATGCTTGTTGTGTTCCCATTTATTATATGAGTCATGTTTAATAAACAAGTTGTTTTTTGATAGATAAGAATAACTTTTAAGTTTCCTTCACATACAAATAGGCACTCGCTCTGGATATACCCAAATGTTGTGCAACCGTCTCCACTGCCTTTTTAATGTCTAATAAGCCATTGTTCTTTAACTCATGGATTAATTGTTTTCGCTCATTAAGTTTTAACATGCGCGGTGTAGTAGCATGTTTTGATGCAAATTGATCAATATATCTTCGAATTGCTTCTGTACCATTCGGTTCTAAATTTTCAATAATGTTATTAGTTTCAATTTTAGTAAACTGATCTAAAGCGCTTTGCATTCCTCTAAATAGAGTTAAATCAATATTCATACATAAAGCGGCCACATACTCGCCTTCTTCATCTTTAATACCAATAGAAGTACTTTTTGCAGGGCGACCATCAGCAAACTGGTTTGCGTAGTTTGAAATGAGGTTTGGAAACTCTGGAGACATGATTCTAGCCAGTCCTAACTCGGTTGCTGGATCTCCAATTTTTCGGCCTGATAGATTGTTATGTATAGAGAGTATGGCATGCTCAGGATTTGTTAAGTCATGGACAACAACTTCGCAAAAAGGAAATAGTGTTTCACTTAGCCCCTTCGCGATGGTATCTAGTTGAGTGAGTAAATGTTTATCACGATTGCCCAATGTATTTCCTCCTAATGACTTAATTACTATTTCAAACCTAGAATAAAGGATGTAAACAGCAATTTAGACTTTTTATCTAATTTTAAACTTAATGTAAATCAAAATCTTATATCTCATTGTTATCCCATTAAAAAATAAAATTAGACATTTTATCTAAAAATATATATTTTATCTAAACAAAGTCAATATGTTGAGTATTCCTTGCGCAATAGGAAATCTTGCATCTAAAAACATTGAATAGAATTAGGTTTAATTATGAAAAATTTAACCCTTCCCACTTATGAAGATGTAGCAGCCGCTGCTGAACGTATAAAAGGTTTTGTAAATAAGACTCCTGTTTTAACTTCACGTACTGTTAACAATGAATTTGAAGCAGAAGTATTTTTTAAATGTGAGAATTTTCAGCGTGTTGGCGCTTTCAAATTTCGTGGCGCAATGAATGCGCTTTTGCAATTTAATGACACTCAAAAAAAAGCTGGTGTGGTTGCTTTCTCTTCGGGAAATCATGCACAAGCAATTGCACTGTCAGCAAAAACTCTTGGTATTCCAGCCATAATCGTTATGCCTCAAGATGCTCCTGCTGCAAAAATGGCAGCAACGCGAGAATACGGCGGCGATATTGTTGAATTTGACCGCTATACGGAAGATCGGGAAAAAATTGGCAAAGAAATCGCTGAAAAAAATGGCCTGACACTCATTCCATCTTATGACCACCCGCATGTAATTGCAGGTCAAGGTACGGCTGCAAAAGAGTTATTTGAAGAAGTAGGTGAATTAGATTACCTGTTTGTATGTTTAGGTGGCGGTGGTTTATTAGCAGGTTCAGCCCTTTCTGCTCGCCATCTCTCTCCTAACTGTAAAATATATGGTGTTGAACCTACTCTAGGAAATGATGGACAAATGTCTTTTAGAAAAGGAGAAATTGTTCATATTGATACGCCGCAAACCATTGCAGATGGTGCTCAAACGCAATATTTAGGCAAATTAACATTCCCTATTATTCAAAAGAATGTAGATGACATTTTGACTGTAAAAGACGAAGAACTGGTGACTTCTATGAAGTTCTTCGCTGAAAGAATGAAGATGGTAGTTGAACCGACAGGCTGTCTTGGATTTGCTGCTGCACGTAATTTAAAACATGAATTAAAAGGCAAACGTATAGGCATCATTATTAGCGGTGGAAACGTTGATATTTCTAAATATGTAGAGTTTTTATCAGCTTAATAAAAGTCGATATCTATCTATGATGTCAGCTAAAACGTCATAGATAGATAGAACTTCAATATACACATACCTCTCGACTTAGCCGTATTTTAATTTAAATAAACTTTTGGAGATGGTGATGAGATTTATTTCTGAGTCTGAATCTTCTGCTCTCATCAATCACGAACTGGCTTATGACGCCATTTACCAAGCTTTAATTGCTGCAACTCAACCCGATACTAAAAGTTTTCATGTGGTTCACGGTCAAGGGTCCGATAGCAAAAATACCTTTAGCGTTAAGTCATCGGCGACCGAGCATTTGGCTGGCCTTAAAGTTGGTTCTTTTTGGGAAGATAACCCTAAAAATGGTTTGCCTCGCCATAACGCGCTCATTTTATTATTTAATCAAGCTAATGGAAAAATGGCAGCAGCCATCGAAGCAGGCAAAGTCAACGCGTTTCGTACAGCGGCATCTAATGCTGTTGCAACTCATGTACTGGCAAGAAAAGATTCAAAAATATTAGCCATATTTGGCACTGGAAATCAGGCTAAATATGAATGCGAGGCATTAGCGAGAATTAGAAATTTCGAACAGATTTTGATAGTAGGACGCGACTCAAGTAAAGCTGAAAAAATGGCAGAAGACCTCAAACACTTAGGAATTAAAACTGAGGTTTCAGAAGCAAAAGAAGCCTGTGAACAAGCCGATATTATTGTGACCGCGACTTCCTCACACGCTCCTCTTTTTAAAGCAGAATGGGTCAAAGTTGGCACACACATTTCATCTATGGGGTCTGATAAACAAGGCAAACAAGAGCTTCCACCAGAGCTATTTCTGCGTAGTGGTTTATTTTGTGATCTTAATACTCAGTCCAAAGTCATTGGTGAATTTCAACATGCGCCTGAGTCTGCCACTTTAACAAATATAGGTGATGTGCTTTTAGCAAAGACTCAAGGAAGACTATCTCAGGAACAAATCACAATTTATGATAGTTCAGGGTTATCTATACAAGATTTATATATCGCTCAGAAAATTTTAGAAATTTCTTAATCTTTACATTTAACTGCATCGTTTAGGCTGATGCAGTTAAATTAAAATCATGTTACTTTTCATAGTACTTTACCAGATTCTGTTTTTACAATGAGAATTCATCTTGAGTAAAAATTTTAGAAAAAGACACTCTATATTGCTCGGCCTTCGCATCATAATTTTGAAAACCAGCATCAAAAACCCATCTTTCAATTTCAGATTTTTTGACTAAATTTTGCAAATGAAGCTGATGATGTCGGTCTAATTCCTCTTTGAGAGCTTGTAGCATTACTTCATTTAAACCAGAGGGAGGATTCAAACCTGTATCTAAAATACTCGGCGCAAATGCCACACTTTTGAGTTCCAGTTGATGAGCTGTTTTTACAACAGTTTTTATCGCGGTCTCGACTCTCTCTAACGTAAACTCTTCTGGAGCGCCCATTCCTATCAGTAAAACTTTAGAGGCTTGTATGGACGATGGCGTTTGATTTATTAAAAGAGCATCATTCAATTTTGCACTGAACCAATTATTTTTCCGTATTTCATTTAGCCTTCCATTTAGTGCCTCATCTAAATGTGCTAAACCGCCCGAAAAAGAACGGCCATTCATTTCATGTTCAAAAATACAAGCACAGGAAAGTTCAACCTCGGCCGAAGCACAGTCCCAAGTCACCAGTTCGATGTCTAGATTTTGATAATGGCCAATTTTTGTTTGCTTTAAATCTGTACTCATATTTTTTTCTCTTCTCGATTTACCATCCATATTTAAGTTCAAGACCTAGATAATTTGAGTCTTTACCTCCAGCTCTCTTAATCGTGTCTCCGACTTCAAAGTGCACTCCTTCGGCAGCAACAGACAGATTAGAATTTATTTTTTGATCTGCTCTTAGTTGAATATATGCTCCCGTCCAGTTTGAACCTTGTCCTGCTGTGTTCGCCATGCTGTTATTGCCTTGGAAATAAACTGCATCATTGGTGGTTTCACGCCATTGAAAACCTAATTCGGTTAATAGGGTGAGTTTATCGGAAGGCTTAAGTGTAAGAGATGGTTTGATGTGAATGATATTGCTGTAGCCACTATAACCTGCCAAAGTAAAATATGAACCATTTGCAAAGAGTTGGTTAAAGGTATTGAGTTCATTATCGTTGGCGCTTTTATCGCCTGTGGCTATATCAAACTGGACGCCTAAACGTGGTGACCAAGCTTGCTCAGCAAACGTATATCCCGTAATACTACTGAGTGCCCATGCCTGAATAGATTGTCCACCAATCTTTCCATGTTGAAACATACCTTCAACATCCCAATCGATATTATTCTTTTTACCCATATAGCGAACATCATATAAGTCTCGAATCTCATTTCCCTTAATGCTTGTAAAAGATGCGTTATCGCGTTCATAACGAGAGTAATAACCAGATAACTCACCGCCCCATACATTTTGTTTATCTACACGAAAGCCGCTAAAACTTAAATCGCTTTTCGAGTGGTCATTAAAAGTTGAATCTTTTTCAATCTGAACAGGTCTAGTGAGATAGCCTAAAACTCTCCAATCGCCATATTCATAACCAGACCAAATGCCATCAAAAGCTTGTCTAACGTTTGGCCCTTCGCGATTCGAAATAAAGCGCTGCAAGTCAAAAGCCATCTCTTGACGCCCAACTCTAAACTTAAAAGTTCCATTATTTAAAGGACTCACCCACGCAATAAAGGCTTGCTCTACATCAAGTCTATTTTGATCGGTACTGCTAATATTCTTTTTATCAAACGCTCGCGCATCACTGAGCTGAGTAAATAATTGTAAATGATCACCTATACGTGTATCAGCATGAACTTGTAATCTTTGAATTAAATAGCGATCGGCTTGATTATTTCCGCTACCAAATCTCGCATTATTATTAACTTCAAAACGCTCGCGAATATTTGCCCCTAGTGATAAATAATTATTATCGCCAAAAGGTATATATTTAAAATCGTCGCCTATTTTCTTTGGCACACATGGATTTTTTAAAACATCCCAATTTTCTTGCCAACGATTCGTTGAGATTTTTGGACGAGTTGGACATGCATTTGTATTTGAAGCTTCATTTTCCGCATGAGTAACTTCATAAAAAAATAAACTCCCCGTCAGCAATAAACTTATTTTAATTATTTTACGGTAAGTTTCTGAGCACTTAATTCGATATTTTCTATCTTTAGAAATATGCTGGGCCATCTGGTTATCCATGGTAATAAATAGGTCATTGCAGAGACTTAGTCGTTTACACTCACATTACCCTTAAGCAATATGAGTGCTGTTTTATCAATCATTAAGGCAATAAATTACTTTGTAGCGGCATGAATTTCAGCAATATAACCACCTGGGAACTGTACCATCGCGGCCTCTCGACCATCTGATTTATAGGCATTCACCAAGACTGTCGCCCCAGATTTTGTCGCTTTATCTAAAGTCTCAGATAAGTTTTTGACTTCATAACCCGTCATATCATGCCCATATGGGTAAGGAAGATGACCATCGGTAACCAACACTGTCATTTTGCCGAAATCAGATTCCACGCGAATACGTCTATAGGTTTCATTTGGACGTCCAACTTCTACACCAGCCGCTTTAGGGTTGTCTGAAACCACTTTACCGTGTGAGAAATTGACGAATTTTTTAACAAAAGAATCCGCACTTTGTTTTGAAATATAAATACGATTTTCTGGCACAGTTTCTAGTTTGTTATAGCTCGGTTTAGTGGTGTGCCAATAAAGTTGCATATTCACGCCACCCGGCCATTGGATGACTGCATCACGCCCGATCGGATCTGGAAATGTCTCAACAATGACATCAGCGCCATTTGCTTTAGCAGACTGCACTGCCGCATCCATATCTTTGACTAAATAGCCTGTTCTTTCCAAGCCAAAAGGATGTGGGACTGGTGTTTTAAAACCGAATACAGACAATGTTCCTACTGGGGTCAATACAAGTTGGGAAATGGTCTGGCTTGGTGTTGGAGTGACCTGAAAAACGCCTTGTTTAGATTTAGTTCCCCCAAATGTTGCCACTAAGCTATCGGTAAATTTATCGAAGTCTTCGGGGTTAACATACACATGTGTTGTATCGTATTGAGGAGCTACGCCGGGTGCTTCACTTTTTACACTCGTTGTTGTTTTGGCTAAAACCTGAGGAACAATGGCAACATTGGCGCCCACTAGCATTGTGCTTAAAAGCAAAGCTGATAATGATTTACGCATAAAAGACTCCTATTAGAATTAGATGCTGTAGCTTATTGTTTGTTTGGTTGTTGATTAGAAAGAATAGTGACCATCACCAGAGCAGCGATAAGACCGAGGTGTTCGAAAAAACTATTAAACGTACTAAAAAATACAGGACCTGTATGATTCCAAAAGTCGTTGGCAACTAGCATCGCAATTGCGGTTAGACAGCCTAAAGCCCCTGCTCCTAACCAGACAAAACGATTAAAAATAACCAAGAGCGAACCCACAATTTCAATCACAATCGCCGCGGCTGCCCAGAGCCAAGCCGGTTGCAAACCAAAACTTGCTTGCTCCTCAATAGCCGCATGAAAACCGATGAACTTATTAATTCCACCAACCAAATAGGCTGAAACTAATGCAACTCGAAGAAGTGGAAGCAATCCATGAATTGATAAAATCTTTTTAACCCATACTGGATTATTATTAATCAAGCCACTCATTTCTTTACCTCATTGATATTCTTTATTTCTAATCATTTATAAATACCCACCCCAGCATTAACAAAACAATGTATTCAATATAAAACAGTCTCTTAAAAACAATTTTTAAAACCAGATAAAATATTTTTTTATTCTAAAAACATCACTTATATATTTTTATAAACCACCAAATAAATCCAAACAAAAGACAAGATATATACAATCAAAAATAAACGTAAACTACTAGACACCTATTTAAATACAAACTGTATCCTCAAAAGATACAATGATTGATAAGTAAAAGCTCATAATATAGTTTAGCGACACGCCAAGTTAACCTTTCAAAATTTAATGGATAAACTAGACTGTATTTATACTTTCATTAGTGTCGTAGAGAATGGAAATTTTAGTAATGCCTCTAGAAATTTAGGTATTACTCGAGATCAAGTCTCTAAAAGAATTTTTTATCTAGAAAGTTTATTCAGTACATCATTGTTTACGCGCAACACCCGAAAGATGGACCTCACCCGCTCAGGAGAGAAGTTTTATCAGCGTTGTAAAGTTATAGTTAAAGAGTTAGATTTGGCTGCCAATGACTTCATCTATGACCAAAAGTACCCAGAGGGTATATTAAAAGTTAGTGCTCCACATGCTTTTATTCAAACTTGCTTTTCAGATATTATTTCTAATTTCTTAATTCAATATCCTAATATCGAGATTGATTTATTATTTTCTGAAAAAACATCGGAAGTAAATGAACATAAATTCGACATTATTTTAAAAATTGAAGAGGAAGTTAGAGAAGAAAATATTTTTATTCTAAATAGCTATAAAAGAAACTTTTATGCAACAGCTGCCTTTTTAAACAAATATGGAAAACCCAAAAGCATAGAAAAATTAAGAAAACACAACATATTTTTATATTCAAGAGCAGATTTAGAAAATAAAACCATTAATTCGACACCTCAATTAATCTGCAACAATATAGAAATACTTTTAGATCTATGTAAGAAAAACAAGGGGATTTTATATATTCCGGATTTTTTGGCTAAAAAATATGAAGATGAGGGAGCGATTATTAATTGCTCTCAAGACATTTTTTCTACAAAACTTCATTTTTATGCAACCACACCCTATGGATCAAAAATTCCAAAAAAGGTTCAGCTTTTCTTAAACACATTAAAACAACATTTTCTATCTATTACTGAAGCTTTATAGCTTAGGACTTTTCGATCTCATAGAGCTATGGTTTTTCATTTGCCCTACACAAACCCCGCCAAAAAACAATCCAACACCTTTTCCCGCTCGATTGCCTCATCCGAGCTTAAAAGCTGAATAATTGCGCCTTCGATCATATATAAAAATAATTTGGCATCCTGAAAAATTGATGAGCCATGTTCTATATCTCACTGCGGTGATATAGGCTTTTGGATAGGTCAGTTTCGTTTCAAAAATTGCTTTAAATAATAAATAGTACGGCCCTTCTACATCGCTATGTAAGAAATAAAGTTTCTTAAGTTTATCCTTCCCGTTTGTACTTTGATCGTACCCAACAATTGAGACTACTTTTTCTTTTAAGCGTTCTTTTTGCACGATCAAACAGATTTCAATAAATCGCTCTTTAGAGTGAAAGTAGTTATAAAAAGTTGCTTTTGGAGTGTGAGACTCTTTCATGATTCGGTCGATGCCCACTGTGTGAAATCCGTGATGATGAAATAAATGAATCGATGTATTAATGATTTGGATCGCACGTGTTAAGAGAACTAAATTTGGCATATTTTTACCGTTATAAATTCTTGTTGTTTCTAAACGAGATACTTTTTTGGGAGAAAAAAAGGCATAGCAAAGCCATAAAGACTGTGCTTTGCACATCTCAAGTTTTATAGTTAATGCAAGTTTTTTGAGCCGTAATGACTTAAAGCCTGAAAACCCTAAAGGGCATCAAGCTGCTTTAAATTTTTAAGTTGTGTCGTTATAGCTTTTGGCAGTCGCTGCCAAAAAATTAAGAATGTGCAAAGCCAACTCCTTTTTATTGGGAGTTCTGCCAGACATTTATAGAATTATGGTGGCAGAACGGAAGAAGGTTGACAGACTAGTAATAACTCAAACTAGCACACCCGAGGGTGTCCCTCTCCCGTCCTACCGCTACGGGAAAGGAACGAGTAGCTACCACACAAGACTATTCCTCAGAAGGAATGACTCTGATGCGAGAGTTATTTTGCAGCCTGTCAAAGCCGGCTGGCAATGTGGCCAGCAGGCAAAGGATAGTGCTCTGCCCTATTGCAGTCAAGCACACAAAATGACATTTGCTTTAAATTAGATCATTAAAAAGTAAGGATAAATAATGAATAAATGATTGTTAAAGTGAGGTTTATAAAGGTGAAGCTTTAGAGGAATGTGTCTGTGGGTATTAGCCCCTATTCTTTATTATTAAAACTAAAGCCATGAGATGGGGCTATATGAGTTTATATAAGCTAATAAAAAACCGCAAAAGCGGTTTTTTATTTGATATTTTTCGATATTCATTATAAAGCATAATAAGTCCACCAATTAAAATGAAACCTAATCCTAATAGCTTTAAGCTATCTAACTTTCGTATTTGCACTCCAAGTAAACCAGTGCTATCAATAATTGTTGCAAAAAGCATTTGCCCTAAAAAAACCCAAAGAAGAGTACTCGTTGCTCCTATTTTAGGTGCTGCGATAAACATACAAAGTATGTAAAGCGAACCTAAAAAACCAGACATCCACATCCACCAACTGGCATTCTGATAAGATGGGGGTTTAATACCGCCATCTATTAATAATGCAATGATAAGAGAAGCAATAGCTCCACCTATATAAAGATAAAAGGTAGATTGTATTTGGGTTGCTCCACTTGTATTTCTAAAAGCATTTACTATTGCCAGTTGTAGAGGAACACTTAATCCACCTAATATACTAATAAACACATAATTAATATTTTGCATTCTTAACCTCTAAGTATAAACTACTCCAAAATTCATCGAGAAGTTCAAGAAACTTATTAAAGCCAATCATGAATTTTTCTTTTTTGGAATCAGTATCAATTATTGACCATATTGTTCTGTTCAAATCATCGGCATGCCGAGCTTCAGTTCCATCTAAATGAATATCATAAAAATATGAAACATCTACCCATTTTTCGTCTGAAAATAAACTTTTATTTTGTTCTGCACCTTTAACAATCTGCACCTTTAACAAGTAGTTCTAACTGAGGTAAAGCATGAATTTCCTGAGCAAGAGCAGCACCTAACATAATATAAAGATCACTATTAAAAAGTTTTTCAGACTCATCTTTTAAGATCATTGTTTTCTGCAAACCTTTACCATATTTTAGTTCTTTTTTATATACAACTTGACTATAAGAATTTATAGATTTAGTAAAAAGATACGCATGAGATTGCCCATCATCCAATCCTTTTTCCTCTGCAATATTTAATTCGAAAGCTTCAATAATTTTTAGAATATTATCATCTTGTTGATTTTTTGCTTTTAAAATATTACTGCCTAAATCAAGCCGATAAGCTGTAGGCCCTAGCCAATGTCTAAGATTATTAACAAGAATATTGTATTGTTTATAACTATATTCATTACTATTATTAGACCAATTAAGAAGGCATTCATTTTGGGCAACTTTTTTGCTGTTATTTGCAAATCATTATAGTTCATAAATTTTCCTCATTTTTCTTAAAAAAACTAAAAAGTTTAATTTATTTAAATATTGAATAATATTTAAACACATATATTATTTTTAAAAATTATTTCATTTATATGTCACTTTAATTTATTTTTATTCATTATATATTTATCAATTATTGCACCAAAATAATGCAACTATTATTTACCATCCTTTATTGGTGCAATTTTAATTAAAAAGTAATAATCACTAAATATTTAAAAAATTAATTTTTAAATTATATATGTATAATTATTTATTTAGGTTATTGATATAAAATATAAATTCATTAAACCAATAAAAAAGCCCTAAACCATTATAATTTAGGGCTTTTTCAGTCATGTAAAGCTATTCGAGTTTATATGACTTTAAATCTTGGTAGGTATATCCAGACTCGAACTGGAGACCTCTACGATGTCAAGGACAAGCATATATATTTATTTTCAAATACTTAACATGCTACTGACGCATTTCTGTCGCAGACCATAAATTAATAAAAAGCCAAACCCATCAAAATTATTCAGAATTAATTCATTCAACCGTTTAATTTCCGACCAAATGCACTCATTCTTGCGACCTTAATTGTCGTGTCCCTGATTTCCAAAGATTTTTATAATTTGAATTTTTTAAGCCTCATCTCTACCATAAACTTGAATTTGTAACGAAATCAATTTTTTATGAAACCGCGTATTTTTTGCTTGGTTGACGTGAACAACTGCTACGCCAGTATAGAACGTTTCTTCAACCCTCAATTAATTAACAAACCCGTTATTGTGCTTTCCAACAACGACGGTTGCGCTGTTGCACGTTCAGCTGAAGCGAAAGCGATTGGCATCAAAATGGGTGATCCCCTATTTAAAATTATTGATTTAGTAAAACGACATAATATAGCTGTACTCTCCAGCAATTATCCTGTCTACGCCGAAATGAGCCGTAGATTTCATGCCATATTAAAACAGTTTGTAGCACCTCATGAGCATGAGACGTACAGCATTGATGAAGCGTTTCTGGAGCTGACAGCGTACAGGCATAACTATGATTTAGATGCTTACGCCCGCCTCATGAAAAATCGCATATGGCAATGGATCGGCCTACCCGTGTGCGTGGGAATAGGCCGAAGCAAGACTGAAGCAAAAATGGCAAATCATCTTGCCAAAACCTATATGACATTTGATGGGGTTTGTAACCTCACAACCTTTGAAACCAACATAAGAGATCTACTCTACAAACAAACTCACGTATCAGAAGTATGGGGAGTTGGTAGACAACATTCTAAAAAGCTGGAGGCGATGGGGATCAGCAAGGTCTATGATTTAATGATGGCTAACCCCTACCATATCGAATCATTGTTTAGTGTTGTTATGAAGCGTACAGTGCTGGAGCTTAACGGTATTGCATGCATCGAAATTGAAGACACCCCACCTTCACGCAAACAAATCATTTCATCACGTGCATTTAAGCAAAAAATCACTGAAAAGGATGATTTAAAAGAAGCCATTGCACGAAGGACTCAAGAAGCGTTTACACGAATAAGAAAAGATCAGGCTCTATGCGGCTGCATTATCGGCTTTGCTCATTCAAGCCCATTTGATGTGAATAAGCCATTCTATAAAAAAGAATTTTCTCAACCCTTTGCTGTACCAACAGATGACGTTAGAAAGCTTGTAAAAGCGACCACTAGAATGATTGATTACATTTATAAAACTGGCGTGGACTTCAAAAAATGCGGAGTTGTTTTGACTGCACTGGAGAGCAAGCACACTTATACTTATGACTTACTAACGGATTATAGTGACCTAGAAAAAACAGAGAATTTGATGTGTGCTATTGAAGGGATACAAGAGAAGTTCGGAAAATTTAAATTAGGTTTTGGCGGGAGTATGTATCAGAATCGGTCTTGTCGATGTCTCAAAATCTTAAATCTAATAATTATTTTACTTGGGAAGGTATGTTGACTGTTTCTAAGTAGTAACTATATTAAATACTTAATAATGAAAAGGTAATCAAAATGTCAAATAATCAAAACCATACTAACGATCAATATCACGTAAAATTAGAAGACTTAGATGTTTCCGGAAACAAAGGGGATGGCGCAATAGTTGAATTAGGAAAAGGTGAGCGCAGCCACATCTCTAGAAGCGTTTTTTCAAATAATGGAGGAACTGGTCTTGTTATAAAAGGTAACTACAATCCCACTCTAGATTTATTCTTAGAATCAATTAAAGACAAATTACCTCAAGAAATATCTATTGCAGATATCACTCCATTAGTTCAAGAATTAATAAATATAAAAGATCCAAAGTTAGCAGAAGAAAAAGCTAAAACATCACCCTTGAGTGCAAAGGTGAAAGAATATCAAGTTTGGATTGGTTTCGTCACAACAATTGTTATGAAAGTTTGGGCAGAAATCTCCAAGATGTAATAAAACATATAAAAGCCCGCACCTGAGGGCTTTTGCTATTTCTATCCATGCATCCACTTTAGCGGCACAATCATTGCCTTTCGCAATCGTATCAATGACCCAAGGTGTAATAACCTTACCTGTTCCATCTTCAAACTTATGAAATCGCTCACATGGCTGTATTAAATTAGCTGGTACGTTTGGCTTCAATAAGACTGTTGATCTGGTACACCCCGTCAGAATCAATACAGCGATTGAGATAAACAGGACGCTCAATGATCTTTTGCACTTCACGTTCCACATACTCGACTTTTGTGAGTTGTTCTGACTTAAGCTTTTCATAATCTGCACTCACTTGATTAAATTCGTCTTGTGCTTCGGCAAGCGCTTTTACTTGCTTAGCTCAATATCTTGTATTTGTGACTGACATTGCTACTCAGCTTGCTTTAACTGCCCCGCATAACGATTTGTGATAGCCGTCTGAATAACAACTACAACAACTAAAATAATGATTGCGGTCCAGCGCTTATTTAAGAGAATCCAAGTCATGAGTTTTCACCTATACATTTTTGATGACGCTCAAGCTGTCTACTCCACACACCAAAGCAATTATTTTTACGAATACTGCAATCGCGCTTAGCAACGTATTTCCACTTCAGCAATGCATCACATGCCTGTCGCGGCTTATTCGCTAAAAGTAGTCTTCGCATAGATGAGCCAATCCAAGCTGATTGCCCGTATTGATAAATAAAGTCCAAATAGACTTCATACTCAGCCTGAGTAAGCTTCACATTAGGCAAAGATTTCTTTAAAAATGCCTCATCCTTACTTACATGATAATGCAGCCATTTATCTGCGGTACCTCGACTTATTGGTGGATCTGTCATTTTGACCTTCTGGCCATTCGGCTTAACGGTTGTGGCATGACCTTGTGTAGGTACATCACCAGCAACGGGTATTACGGGTTTTGCCATATAACCTTATTTGTTTTTTAAAGGCACAAAAAAGCAGCCGAAGCTGCTATAAGTACCACCGCAATTTTAGTCTTGTTTAACATCACACTCACCTTTTTTAAGCTTTCCAAATATGCTTTAAGAGCAATTTCATCACGCTTATTTTTCTTTTAGCGTAGTACCAGTTCATTAAAAAACCAGCCAAACCGATAATGATACTTACCCAAAACGCTAGATCAATTGAGCCGATCCCCGCTGAAGCTGCTCCTACCACGCTCCCTCCATAAGTTGCCCCTTTACTTAACGCTAAAGCGGTTGATGCATCAATTAATTGCTGGTTATCTGCCATACCCATTTCTCCAGAATTTAGGCAATAAAAAAGCCCGCGAATGCGAGCTTTGTTTCATGATTGTTTACTTGAATTATCAAACCGATATTATTTAATCAAAAATTTTGTAGACTAGAATTTCAGCCATTACTAAAAGACCAGTTATAAAAATAAAGAATTTTTCCCCATCTAAAATAAACGTAGTTATTGATAAACCTATCAACACAAGCAATACAAAAAAAATAATTTTTCCAAACATAATAAAATCACCAAACTTGATGAGAGCAAATTTAAATCAAATTAATAGAAATTAAAGCCCTTATCTGATAGTTTTAATAAAATTTTAACTTTAAATAAAATAGCAATGGAAAAATTACATTCAGCCGAGAGTTTACGCGGCATTGCTTGCATAGCAGTCGTCTTCTCGCATTTACTTGGCACATTCTATCCACAATTACATAGTTTTTACCAATCAGCATTACCAGAGTTTGAATTTGTAGAAACTATTTATAATTCCCCTTTTACATTCCTATACTCAGGCACTGGCGCTGTTTTTGTTTTCTTTGTCTTAAGTGGTTATGTTTTAACTCTATCTTCTTTAAAAACTACTGATTACAAGAAAAGGTTTTTTGTATCAATCACAAAAAGATATCCGCGCTTAGCTATACCAGCATTATTTTCATGCTTATTAATGTTTTTAGTGCTTCAGGTAAACGTTGATGTTTCAAGAATTGCTGAAGCGATGCAGAAGATGAAAATCGAACCTCATTTTTTTGATGCAGTTTACAACGGCACTATTGGAGCATTTGCTACAGGAGATCAGCGTTATAACCGAGCGCTATGGACTATGAGAATAGAGCTTATCGGATCATTTATCATCTACATTGCTTGCTTGTTACAATATAAACCTGCACTAAGACATCTTTTTTTATTAATTATTGCCATTGTCTCTATTAAAATACCTGAACAAATTCAGCTGGGTTTTTATAGTTTCATTATCGGTCACTATTTTTATTTCTTCCGAAATAAAATTCCTGAAGTTTTAAGTGTATTGATATTTATTCTTGGGCTTTATTTCTGTGGAGCACACAACAATAGTGCAAGTTATTCTCTATTTAGCAACTTACTAGGCGAAAAGACATATGAATATCTTAATTTTTTAGGTGGTATTCTTGTTGTTTTTTCCGTTTTAAAATCTAAATTTATTGATGATATTTTAGATAAGAAACCGCTTATTTGGCTTGGCAAAGTATCTTTTGCAATTTATTTAATACACATTTCAATAATCTATATTATCTGTGTACCAATATTTAACTTACTAATTGATTCTGGCTACTCTTTTGTTCCAGCATCGCTAATAGCAAGTATAATAACTTTCTTTATGATCCTATTTTTCTCACATTATTTCAGTAAATATGTAGATGATTTTGCTATTAGCTTCTCCAATAAATTTTCAAAATTTTTCTTAGGTCTTTTTGATAGAGTCACAAAAGTTTTTGTGAAAAATTAGAAAAATGGGCTCAATTTAGAGCCCATTTTAATTAAAGTACACCTGTACAAAACATGTTCGCGAAATTAACGGCTTCTTTAAAATTCTTAAACTTAGCAAGAAATATCGTCAAGAATGATATTGTTGTGCTTCCGCTTACTGTAAACAATCTTAAGTTGTAGTTGCCTGCTGAAACACGGTTTGTAAAGCAACACATTCTGTATACAGTTCCAGCTTTTAGGGAGAAGTGCGCTAATGTCTGAGTTGTTGTTCCAGCGCCAGCTATTCAATTAAACAATCCGTTGTCGGCTTAAGCAAGAAAACAGATAGCTTATTAGGATACTCACTTGCTGTGTCAGTTATACTAGCAATTTGTGCATAGTCATTATTGAAACTACCCGGAACTGAAAAAGATATATCAGTCCAACTCCCGTCACCATAATTTAGTGCAGCATTCTCTGTCATTGTAACTGAAGCAGACTTCAATGAAATGTGCGGATAATTTTGTTGTATCTCATTTGTTAACAAAATTTTATGTGTTGGTCTGCCCATCACAACAACTTGAAAATTTGGTCCAACCCCATTACCTCGCCAGTTTAGCGAATATTCAAGCATTAAGGCCAGTTCTTGAAAGCCTATTGCAGTATCTAGCGCAATGTCACTGGCTGTATTGAAAAATGCACTATCACCACAATCCTTTACTCTTAATCTTTCACAATAATGATATCTGTTAATTGATGCATTATCGAGTTGCACTGGAACCAATCATAAACGCCTTTAGTCACCCTGTTGGCAACATTTTGCCAGTAACTCCCCCCAACTACATCAACATGTAATTTAGAGTGCTTTTGAATTTTTACGGCAGGACGAAGCACTGCTAAGTCTCCATTTGATTCTAAGTAAAAGTTGTTTAGTGTTAGTTTAGGAAAGGCGGTATCAATAGGAACATTTTCGACCCAAATAGCGTGCCCATGGTTCCCTTCAACTGCCCCACCATTAAAAACTACATTTTGGAATCCACCACACAAATAAATGGCGGCAATATCGTTATAACGACCATACATGTTATCGCATATGTATGACGTTACATCCTCAAGCCATAAGCCATAAGCCATAAGCCATAAGCCATAAGCCATATATATTTGAACGAAAATGTGTATCAACATCATGATTTGTATATGATTTACGATACTTAATCCCGATATTGTGACCATTTATGAGTAAGCCACGTGTTTGGCTATAGGCTCCAGTATTGTCAACAGAGTACCTTATTGTTGTTCCGTTTTTTACGCCGAGATGACGAGCACCTGTGTTATCACCGCGAATATGAAAGTCCGCAAGAACACGTTGCGCGTGATCGTCTTGAATGCCTGTTCCTGCGGTATAAACAATCCCATTATTTGTTCCAGAGAAACGAACATCTGAATTAAAACCTGAACCCTCGATATAGTGGTAAGTCGTTAATGATAAAGACCCAGAGATAATATATGGTTTTAAACCGAGTTTTAGTACTGTTGTTGATGATCGCTTAGCATTGAAAGCATTTTGTAGAGAACCATAGTCATCAGCATATTGAACATCACGAGCTCGAACTAATAAATCACGCTCGATGGCACCTCTCTCGGGTTGCTTAAATTTCCAACTCTGCCAAGAACTGAACGCGACAAATAGGCATAAAAAAAGACTTATAAGCTACTGAATTGCTTATAAGTCTTTTATAAATTTTGGTAGGTATATCCAGACTCGAACTGGAGACCTCTACGATGTCAACGTAGCGCTCTAACCAACTGAGCTATACACCTAGAATGGAAAGCATCATATTCATTTTTCAAAAGCAAAACAAGTGATTTGCCATCGAAAAAAATACAAATGAGCAGACTTTAAACAAACTTTTTTCATTTTCAAAAAAAGAAAAACGGTACATGGTTTAACCACATACCGTTTCTTTAGCTGACTATTAATCTCAACTTAACAAGGGCATTTCTTTAAATTACCGCCTGCCGATGGATATCTCGAATCAACACAATGACGGTAGAAAGTCGTCGCATCCATTGGAGTTAAATCAGGATGATGAGCTTTCATGTGCTCCAGATAAGTTTGATAGTCTGGAACCCCAACCATCAGTCGAAAGCTTTGCTGCAAACGCTGCCACAAGGTTGCAATGCGCGACCAGTTCTTTGGAGAAAGTAATAGCTCTTTTTGCGAGAGCACTGTCATTTTGATGATTTTCGCAATAATGACAGTTCCATTTTTTGCAAATTTAAAATTCATCATTACTCTCCTCGTGGGGTGACCACTTTCGGATCAGTATATACAGCTGGTGCTTCATGAGCAGTTGGTGTCGGGCTTGCTAATGCACGGCGCACAATACCAATTGCAGCAATTACCATCACAATCGCAACGATCATGAAGAAGCCACAAAGTGCAGCGTTGATTTGATTTGACATCACAATCGTCTGCATTTCTTCAAGTGTTTTTGCTGGTTTAAGAATTTCACCACGCGCAATCGCATCTGAAAATCTATTCGCTTGTGCTAAGAAACCAATCTTTGGATTTTCGTGGAAAATCTTTTGCCAGCCCGCAGTCATACAGGTAATGAACAAGAAAATTGTTGGGAAAATCGTTACCCATACATATTTTTCTTTTTTCATTTTAAACAGAATAACTGTACCCAAAATGAGTGCCATTGAAGCCAACATCTGGTTACCCACACCAAATAAAGGCCAGAGTGAATTGACACCACCTAACGGATCAATCACACCTTGATAGACGAAGAAGCCCCATCCACCTACTGCAACAGCAGTACCTAGCAAATTACCAAAGAATGAGCTTGAAGATTTAACCGCAGGAATAACAATACCCACAGTGTCTTGCACCATGAAACGACAAGCACGAGTACCCGCATCGACAGCAGTTAAAATGAATAATGCTTCGAATAAAATCGCAAAGTGGTACCAGAACGCCATCATTTGACGGCTGTTAAAAATTTCCGAAATGATATGTGCCATACCAATCGCAAAGGTAGGCGCACCACCTGTACGTGAAAGAATCGAGCTTTCACCTACTTCTTGAGCCAACACGGTTAGCATTTCAGGCGTAACGACAAAGCCTAAATTACGCACAGCTTCTGCCGCAGATTCTACAGTTGTACCGAGTACAGCAGCAGGCGCATTAATTGCAAAGTACACACCCGGGTCTAAGACAGTTGCACAGATCATCGCCATAATACCGACGAAAGACTCCATGAGCATGCCGCCGTAGCCAATCACACGAATGTCAGCTTCGTTATCAACAAGTTTTGGTGTTGTACCACTTGATACAAGCGCATGGAAACCAGAAATGGCACCACAGGCAATAGTAATAAATAGGAATGGAAATAAGCTACCAGAGAATACTGGACCAGTACCGTCAATAAAATGAGTCACTGCCGGCATTTTCAATTCAGGTAATGCAATCACAATACCGACTGCTAAACCGAGAATGACACCAATTTTAAGGAATGTTGATAGATAATCACGTGGCGCTAACAATAACCAGACAGGTAAGACTGAGGCGATAAAACCATAAATGATTAAGCACCATGTAAGCTGTGTTCCTGTTAAAGTGAAAAACTCACCCCAGTAAGGATCTGCTGCAACCTGTCCACCATAAACAATGGCAAGCATCATTAAAACGAAGCCGATAATAGAAACTTCGGCAATACGTCCCGGGCGAATAAAACGCATGTAAACGCCCATAAACAATGCAATTGGAATCGTCGCTGCAATACTGAAAACACCCCATGGACTATGAGCAAGTGCTTTCACCACAACTAATGCCAGTACCGCAAGGATAATAATCATTACTCCAAGCGCACCAAGCATGACCACAATACCGGCAAAAGAACCGAGTTCTTGTTTTGCCATTTCACCAAGTGAGCGACCGTCTCGACGTGTTGAAATAAATAAAACTAAAAAGTCTTGTACCGCACCCGCCAAAACCACACCGACCAATAACCAGATCGTTCCTGGTAAAAAGCCCATTTGTGCAGCCAAAATTGGTCCGACTAATGGTCCCGCTCCTGCAATTGCAGCAAAGTGGTGACCGAAAAGCACGTATTTATTGGTGGGAACATAATCCAGACCATCGGCCAAGCGATGTGCTGGGGTTAAACGTCTTGGGTTTAATTCAAATACTTTAGTTGCAATAAATAGACTATAAAATCGATATGCGATGCTATATACACATGCTGCAGCAAGTACAAGCCAAACCGCATTGACATGTTCACCACGACTGAGTGCCAGCATCCCAAAAGAAATTGCACCTATTATTGCCACTAGGCTCCAGACCAGCTTGGAGGGAAGCGTAGATTTCGCTTGCATTGTGTCCATTCTTAACCTCTCAATAAATAACTACAGCATTTTTATATTGTTATGTACTGTTTCTCTTAATCCCTGTGACTCTACTCCTCCTTTTTCTTTTTTCCTCTTATACTTTCGCATAAAAAAAGGGATGATTTACATCATCCCTTCGATAATAGTGTATTTTTTAACTATTATGCACGCTCTAAATAATCGCCAGTACGAGTATCTACACGAACGCTTTCTTCTTGCTGAACAAATAACGGAACACGAACAACCGCACCTGTTTCAAGCTTAGCTGGTTTACCGCCACCGCCAGATGTATCACCACGTACGCCCGGATCAGTTTCAACAATTTTCAATACAACGAAGTTCGGTGGGCTTACTGTTAAAGGTACGCCGTTGAACAACATAATTGTACATTTTTCATTTGAATCGTCTTTTAACCATTTAGCAGCATCGCCCATAGCAATTTTGTCTGCCGCGATTTGCTCAAAAGATACAGGATCCATGAAGTTCCACATTTCACCATCGTTGTATAGGTATTCCATTTCAACTTCAACGATGTCAGCTGCTTCTAAAGAGTCACCTGATTTGAAAGTTTTTTCTAATACTTTACCGGTTTTAAGGTTACGTAATTTTACACGGTTGAACGCTTGACCTTTACCTGGTTTTACATATTCGTTTTCCATGATTGAACATGGGTTACCATCAAGCATAACCTTAAGGCCTGCTTTGAAATCATTTGTAGAATAATAGGCCATGAAAGGCACACTCCAAACTTAACAAGTCAACTATGCGATATAATGCGTTGTTGCATTATCTTAATCGTGTCAAATGATAAACTATTTATACCAAGAGCAAAACTGGCAATCTCAACTGAGTGACCTTATTACTGATCCTTC
>Ga0308166_1001580_pt1 | contig 23726 bp, 16 predicted proteins | sample PhyCR2_2_FD_202137 | JGI IMG/M metagenome (GOLD analysis project Ga0308166, IMG submission 202137) | Phyllosphere microbial communities from UC Gill Tract Community Farm, Albany, California, United States - DLSLCC.R2 | ecosystem: Host-associated > Plants > Phyllosphere > Unclassified | place... | reverse complement strand
GCCAGGGCGTCGCGCGGCGTGTTCGCGTGGATGGTCGCGAGCGAGCCTTCGTGGCCCGTGTTCATGGCCTGCAGCATGTCCAGCGCTTCCGGTCCGCGCACCTCGCCCAGGATGATGCGGTCCGGGCGCATGCGCAACGAGTTGCGCACGAGCGCGCGCTGCGTCACTTCGCCCTTCCCTTCGATGTTGGGTGGGCGCGTCTCGAGGCGCACGACGTGCGGCTGGCGCAGCTGGAGTTCGGCCGCATCCTCGATCGTCACGATGCGCTCGTTGCTTGGGATGAAGCCGGAGATCAGGTTCAGCATCGTCGTCTTGCCGCTGCCGGTACCGCCGGAGATCAGGATGTTCACCTTGGCGAGGCCGAGGCTCTCGAGCACCTTGATCATCGGCGGCGTGACGCTTTTATAGTCGAGCAGGTTCGGCACCGTAAGCGGCGTCGCGCCGAAGCGCCGGATCGACACCAGCGGCCCGTCGACCGCGAGCGGCGGGATGATCGCGTTGACGCGCGAACCGTCCGGCAGGCGCGCATCGACCATCGGACTCGATTCGTCCACGCGGCGGCCGACGCGCGAGACGATCTTCTCGATGATCTTCATGAGGTGCGCGTTGTCGTGGAACGACACGTCGGTCAATTCCAGGCGGCCGCGCCGTTCGACGTACACCTTGTCGAAGGTGTTGACGAGGATGTCCGAGACGGTCGGATCGTTCAGGAGCGGCTCGAGCGGGCCGAAGCCGAGCATCTCGTGCTGGATGTCGAGCACGAGGTGGTGGCGCTCCTGCTGGTTCAGCACGATGCGCTCTTCCTCGATGATGCGCTGGACCAGCAGCGCCAGCTCGTGCTTGAACTGCTCGCTCGTCAGGCGCTTCAGGCGCTCCAGGTCGATCCGGTCGAGGATCATCTGGTGCATTGTTTTCTTCAGTTCCGCATAGGCTTGTTGCGCCGCAGCCGCTACGGGCTGATGCTGACGCTCCTCGTCCGTCACGGACAGGCGTTCGCGCAGGGACATGGACGGCTCCTTGAAAAGATCAATCGTCTTCGCCGCGCCCGAACAGGCGGTCGAACAGACCCTTCGCCTCGGGGATGCGGCGTGCGGTCACCACTTCGACCAGGTCGGCCAGGCTGCGCGCGGCGGCGCTGCCGCGCGACAGCTGCAGCACCGGAATGCCCTGGTTGACGGAGTCGGTGACGGCGATGTAATCGTTGGGGACGGTGTGCAGCACTTCCGCGCCCAGCGCCGCGTGCAGGTCCGCCAGGCGCAGCTTGCCGCCCTTTTCGTAGCGGTTGACGATCAGGCGGATGTGGTCCGTCAGATAGCCGAGCGAGCGGAAGATGTCGAGCAGGCGCCGGGCGTCGCGGATGTCCGGCAGGGCCAGCTGCAGCACCGGGTAGATCGCGTCGGTGCTGTCGAGAGCGCGCAGCGACACCGCGTCGATCTGGCGCCCGACGTCGAGCAGGATGTAGTCGTAATGCTGGCGCGCGACGCGCAGGATCGTGTCGATGTGTTCGGGTTTCGCCTCGCTCGTCTGGCCCGGGTCGTCGGCGGCCGCCAGCACGCCGAAGCCGGGCGCCACGTGGACGAGGCACGATTCCAGGAACGGCCCGTCGATGCGCGCGATCTGCTGGCACACGTCGGACAGCGTCATGGCCGGTCTCTGGTCCGACACGTACAGCGTGGCGTCGCCGAACTGGCGATGCAGGTCGATCAGCAGCACTTTCTTGTCCGCCAGCGTGGCCAGCGCATAGCCGAAATTGGTGGAGATGAACGTGGCGCCGCTGCCGCCCTTGCAGGCGATGAAGGCGAGTATCTTCCCGTCGCGCGTCGCGGCCACGCCGGCGCTGGCTGCAATGCGGTCGATCGCCTCATGCAGCGCGCGGTGCACCAGCGGCAGTTGCAGCACTTCGCGCACGCCGGCGCGCATGGCGCGGATCAGGAGGTCGGGATGGTGATTGTCGGTCAGCAGCATGAAATGCGCTGTCGAGTAGTGGCGGGTCAGGCGCTCCAGCAGGTCGCCATCGGCGGCATCCGCATCGCTGATGTCGACGATGATCAGGCTCGGACCATCAGGCAGCGGACGCTCGAGCGCATCGCGCAGGCTGGCGCGGCTGGCGGCGACATGCAGCGGCGGCACGCGTGCGGCACCCTGGGAGGCGATCTCCGCGTAAAGCTGGGTGTCGCGGCTGATCAGAAAGGCTTTCATCGTGGTCCTTGGGACGGCGTTCGGTCAAAATCATGTCATTGAAAAAGCGCGGACGACTCACTTGCTGCCCACCCCGTTGACGACCAGTGCCCTGATCGGTTTCTCCGGTTCCTTGAACGAATTCTCGTAGCGTTCCTGGGCGATGACGGCGGCCTTGCCTTCCATGCCGGCGGCGGGATTCGTATTGGCGGAAGCGGTCGGATCGAGTACCTGCGCCGCCACATTGGCACGCACGGACGTGCCGAACTGCGCGTTGAAGCGTGGGGTCGTGCTGCATCCGTACAACAGCATGCCCGACAGTGCTGCACACGCGATTCGCTTGCATCTGATGGCCATCGCTCTCTCCTATTTCAATTCGAAACCGCCGGAACTTTGCGCGGACGGTGCTGCCGGGGCCGGCGTCGACACGTCGGCTGGCGTCGCCTTTTCCGGCTTGCCTTCCAGGCGACCACCCAGCATCAACCCCGCGCGCGACGGCTCGCCCACCTTGTCGGTCGGGAGCGAGTAGCCGTTGCCGGACAGGGGCTTGACGAGGTGCGCAGTAATCACGAACACGAGTTCCGTGCGGTCCTGCTGATAATCCGCGCTGCGGAACAGGGCGCCCAGCACGGGCAGTTCGCCCAGCACCGGCAGTCCTTTCAGGTTGGCGACCAGGTTGCTCTTGATCAGGCCACCGATCGCGAAGCTCTGGCCGTCGTACAGCTGGACCGTGGTGGTGGCGCGGCGCGTCGTCACGACCGGCAGGATCGCAGTGCCGTTGAACCCCGTCGCAGACAGGCCGATACCTTCGCGCGACAGTTCCGACACCTCGGGCGCGACGCGCAAGTTGATCCGTCCGCCACCCAGCACCGTCGGGGTGAAGCGCAGGCCGACGCCGAATTCCTTCTCTTCCAGCGTCACCCGGTTGTTGTCCTGCGCGACCGGGATATAAAACTTGCCGCCGACGAGGAACGTGCCCTCCTGGCCGCTGATCGCCATCACGTTCGGCTCGGCCAATACACGCACCAGGCCATCCTGCTTCTCGGCGGCGGCACTCAAGCTGCGGTCGGCACTTTTACCTGCCACGAACGCCCCATGCGCCGTGCCGGTGATGAAATTCGACAGCAGCATGGCGCCCCAACTGCCGGAACTGAAGGTCCATCTGGCACCGCCTTCCAGGCGGTCGAGCAGGCTCTTCGACACTTCGGCGATCTTGACTTCCAGTTGCACCTGCTGGGGCGCGCGCACGCCCAGCATATTGACCACCCGCGCGGTGGCCGCCGCCGCGCCGCCCTGGTTCTGGCTTTCGCGCTGGTTCTGGCTCGCGGCGTCTTCCTTGTCGGGCACCGTCAGTGCGCGCAGCGGACGCCGCACGTAGGCGGAGGCCAGTTCGACGGCGCGTGCCGCGGCACTCGCGTCGCTCACGGTGCCGGTCAGCACCAGCGCGTCGGATGCGGCCAGCACCTTGATGTCGTGCTCGTCCGGCATGGCGGTGGCCAGCATCGCCTGCAGGGCCGACGGGTCCATGGCCACGGTGATGTCGAGTACGCTGCACAGGCCGCTCTTGCCCTGGATGATCATGTTGGTCGTACCCACGTCGACGCCGGCGATGTACAGCGTGTCGGGCGCCACCATCAGCGCCTGCACGACGAGCGGGTTGCCGACGCTCCGGTGCTGGACCGGTTCCGGCAGGCGCATCAGGCTGGACTTGCCGATCTGAAGGGCCAACTGGGCCGGCTTCGCGGCCTCGCCCTTGCAATTGGGTCCGGCCTCGGCACGCAGCGGCGCGGCGCCGGTCGGGTTGTCTGCGGCCTGGACTTTCGATTTGGCAGCCGCGGCTGCAGGTCCGGCGGCCGCCAGCGCCAGGCCGGCGGCGAACAGGCAGCGAAACAGCGGTGATGGCGTCAAGCATCCGTTCATGGCTTTACCCTGGATGAAGTTCAGAAGCACTCCTGCGACATGCGCAGGCCGTTGAGCACGGTGACGCAGTCACGCCGCACCGGTGCCGCCACCTTGACCACCACCGGCACGGGACGCACGGCCGGTGCCGGCTTGGGCGCGGGCTTGCGCGACGCGGGCGGCGGCGCCTCGGGCAGCAGGGTGAGCTTGGTCGCGCCTTCGGTACTGGCCGCCTGTGGATCGACCTGGTTACGCAGGGCCAGCGACAGCGTGCCCACGCTGCGCGCCAGGTCGAGCTTCTCGGCCTGCTCCGGCGTCACTTCCAGCGTGACCGCGTTGACGACCTTCGGCTTGGTCTCGTCGCGGTTGACTTCCTGGGCGACCGCCAGCACGAGGATCCGCTCGAGCACGATTTTCGAGATGTTCTGCTGGCGGGCGTCGGTCCCGGGCGGCACGTCCTTCTGGGTGCTGACGATGATGTCGACGTAGTTGCCCGGCAGCGCGAAGCCGGCCACGCCGATCACGTCGTTCACGCGCACCGTGATCGCACGCTTGCCTTCCGTGATCAGTGCCGACAAGCCGCCGAGCGTGCCGGCCGGCGCCAGCTTGGTCTCGCTGACCGGCTCGCCCATCAACAGGTTCGTCTTGAGAACGCGGCCGCCGAGCTTCTGCGGATCCGTGAAAGCGCCTTTCGGCACGCTGTTGGCGGGCCAGTCGGCCAGCTTGAACATCTCGGGCGTCAGGCGCTGGCCGAGACTGATGTCGGCGGCGGCCACGACGATGCGGCCGCTGCTGCTGCCCGGCTGCTTCAGCAGCCAGCGCGATGCGAACACGACGGCCGCGAATCCGAACAGGATCGCGACGGTCATGACGAGGATGGCACGCTTGTTCTTCATTTTTGAATCTCCGTCGCGCAAGCGATGAACATGCTGCGCCAGGCTTGCTCGACCGCAGCGACCGTGAGACGCGGTTCGGTCCCGGCGAAACCGGCGAAATCGGCGACCCGGTCGAGCAGCTCGCCCGGGTAGCAGGCCAGCAGCGCGCGCCCGGATTGCGGGTGCAGCCGCTCGATCAGGTGGTCGACTGCGGTGTCCTCGACATCGATGCGACGCAGCCGGCACTGGCGGCACAACAGGGCGCGATAGGCATTCGGCGACAAGGCGCCGATGTCGGCCTTGTAGCCGATGCGGCGCAGCGCGGCGTCATCGAAGACGCTGGTCGGGGCGAGGTTGGTTGCGAACACCACGGCGGCATCGAACGGCACCAGTTCCGCCTGGCCGCCCTGCAGCGACAATTGGTCGGTCCCCGCATCCAGCGGACCGATGAAGCGGTTCAGCAGCTCGGCCGCGGCGATGCGCTGGCGGCCGACGTCGTCGAGCACCAGCATCCCGTTGTTCGCCTGCAGGTGCGGCGGCGCGTGGTACACGCCCTGCTCCGCGTCATAGCGCAGGTCGAGCATGTCGCGCCCCAGTTCGGCGCCGACGTGGACGAGCGGACGCTGACACACGGTCCAGCGCGCATCGCAACTGCGCCGTTCTTCCTGCTGGCGCGCAGCCGGCGGCGGCGCCACGTGGACGGCGGGATCGTACAGGCGGATTACCTGGCGCCCGGCCATCAGTGCATACGGCACCGCGATGGAGCCCGGCAGCAGGCGCCCGAGCTTGCGCGCCAGCGTCGTCTTGCCGCCGCCGGACGGTCCGTACAACAGCAGCGAACGGCGCGCGTACAGCGCCGCGCCCAGCACGTCGCGCGCGGCCTGCGACAGGCCCTCCTCGCCCAGCGCACCCGCCAGTTGCGCGGGTGTGATGCGCTCCACATCCGCATGGCGCAACGCCTGGCGTTCGACCACGGCGCGATACGACGCGAGCGTGACAGGAGCCGGGCCGACATAGCCGCAGCGCGCCATCGCGTCGGCGGCGCCGCGCTGGCCATACGCGGTCAGCTGGTATTGCATGTCGATGTCCGACTCGCCGCACCAGGCCACTTCCACCTGCTGTTCCGCGATCAGCGGATTGAGGACCTCGCGCAGCACGCTGATCGACAGTCGCAGCTTGCCGGCCAGATGGGTCAACGGGGTCTTGCCGCCGGCCTGGATTGCCTTGAGCACCAGATCCGTCACGAAGCGCGGTTCGAGTCCGGTATCGCGCACGGTCTTTGCCTGGCGCGGCAGGACTGGCGCGATCTCCGGACCGCCCGCAGGCGCGGGCTGCGCGGCACGGAATCCCGCCTCGGTACTGCCTGTCGATAGCGTTTCAAACATCGGAACCCCCTTGCCTTGCTTGTTTTCCGAAACAGGTCAGAATGATTCTAACGACCGGTCTTTTGGCCACCCTTGAGCTTTGCCAAGAGCGGGCTCATCCATATTGAGTGACCAGAACGACGATCGTACCGGCCGCGATGGCCAGTCCATAGGGCATCGACCCGGCACTTTGCGGGAGCGTCATGTCGGCTAATTTCGTGCCCGGCACGATGAGTCCGGACAGCAGGTGGCCGATGTTGACGAGGGCCAGTCGCAGGCGACTGCGCAGCAGTATCAGCAAGAGCGCCATCACCCCCCCGGCACACCATGTAAAAACGGCGATCTGGAATGCTTCGGCCGGACCGGTGAAGAAGCCGATCACGGCCATCATCTTGACGTCGCCGGCCGCCATTCCTCGCACCAGGTAGAACGGCAGGAAGATGACCAGGCCCAGCAGCATGCCGCCGACGGCGGACAGCAGGGCCGCGCCCGGTTCGGGGGACAGCAGGTGGAGGAACAGCGCACCGCTCATGCCGGCGAACAGAAGTCGGTTCGGGATACGCCGCGTGGCCAGGTCGTTGACGGCGGCAATACTGACCATGAGCAGCAGCAGCGCATCGCGGTATTGGTCGATTTGCATGACGGCTCCCAAAAAAAAGCCCCCCGGGCTCGGGGACCCGGAGGGCTACCACGGCATGACGATTACGGGGTAACCAGCTTGCCTGCGACGTAGGTGAATACCCCTTCCACTTTCTCACCGACGGTTGTTGCCGCGGCAGCCATCGCCACGCCGATCAGGGCGGCGATCAAGCCATACTCGATGGCCGTGACACCGTTTTCGTCGGCAGCGAAGGTTTTGACTGCGGAGATGAAATTGCTCATGACAAACTCCCATATGGTGGGTTAATAAGAACTGCTACCGGCCGGCGACGCTGGTCAAGTCACCACTTCCAGCTGACTTGCTGCGTTCCGTGCCAGTGAGTTCACTATAAGTTTTGATGCCGTACAGCAAGTTGAGCATCAACAACTTTGCCTCACGGAACTATTCTTTGTTCGAAAGAATCAACATCCCCCAAATCTGGGGGAGCACGTTGTAGTTTGGCTTTGAGAAAATTCACTCAGGCTAAAAAAATTGCATTTGCATAATTGCTTAGAATGCAAAAACGCTATATCCTGTTTCGCTTGCTCTTTGTGAAACGCCTGATACCTGCGAACGCGACGGCGGCTGTGCCCAGCCTGCAGGTCGGTTGATTACATTGCTGAGAACGACATGGATTCGCTTCTGAAACACATGGTGGACATGACCGGCCACCGCGATCACGCGATGCTCGATATTTCCGTGATCTCGGCAGTGCAGGAGCTAGCGGGTGCGGCGCAGACGCGCATATTGGCCATCACGACGGTGTCGGGACAGCAATATCTGCGCGCGCGTGCGTGCATCGTGAGAGGTGGCGCGGCGCGCCTGGAAGAATCGCAGGACGGCATGCTGGGCGATCCTGTGACCGCTCTCCCCGAACTCAAGCGTTGCCTGGCCGAGCACCAGTCCAGTGCCGAAGCTGTGACGGCCGACGGTATGCGCGTGCTGTGGCTGCCGATCTGGTTCGGCGACAAGGCCACGACCTGCCTCGAAATCCGCGACGACAAGGCGTTTTCGCGCGAGACCGTATATGTGATCGGCGGCATCGTCGGCGTCTACCGGAATTTCCAGAACCTGCTCGACTACAGCGAGCGCGATTCGCTCACCGGCCTGCTCAACCGCAAGACGTTCGACGACCAGCTGGCGCGCATGTTGCAGAATGCCCACGAACGGGATCCGCGCCTGCCGGGCCTGCCGGAACGGCGCCAGCACCATGCCCAGGAAAAGCAGTGGCTCGCCGTCGTCGACGTCGACCATTTCAAGGCCGTCAACGACAAGTTCGGCCACCTGTACGGCGACGAAGTGCTGATCCTGATCGCGAACCTGCTGCACTCGTCGTTCCGCGCCCAGGACCGCGTGTTCCGCTTCGGCGGCGAGGAATTCGTCGTGCTGTTGCGCTCGACCACGCTGGACAATGCCTGGAAGATCATCGAGCGCTTCCGCATCAACGTCGAGAGCCATGTCTTCCCGCAGGTGGGACGGGTGACGGTCAGCGTCGGCTTCGTCAGCATCAGCGCGTACGATTCGCCCGTGGTCACGCTGGGCCACGCCGACCAGGCGCTGTACTACGCGAAAAGCAATGGACGCAACCGCGCCTGCCATTACGACGACCTCGTCGCGCACGGCCTGCTGCAGACCGTCGCGTCCAACGACACCGCCGAATTCTTCTGAGGCTCAGGCCACCTGCAGGAAACGCAGCGGGTCGACCTGCCATTTGTCGGGCGATTCGTGGCGCACGATCTTGTCGGCGCCGCCGAAGCCCACGCCACGCGCCAGGTCCACCGTCTCCGGCTTGATATAAGTCTGGCTCTTCGTGCTGTAGAACACGTTGACCTTGGGCGTGAGCAGACTCGTTTCATGCGGCTCGACGACCACGGCCAGCCGGCCCGATTCCAGCAGGACGAGCGTCCCGATCGGATAGATGCCGACGCAACGCATGAATTCCTGCGTCAGGGCCGGATTGAAATGGAATTTGCTCCACTCGTACATCTTGCGCAGCGCCTCGGCCGCCGGGATGCCCTTGTGGTAGCAGCGGTCGGCCGTGATGGCGTCGTAGACGTCGACGATCGCGGCCATCTGCGCCAGCTCGCTGATCTCCTGTTCGCCCTGGCGGTCCGGATAACCCGTGCCGTCGCGCCGCTCGTGGTGGTGCAAGGTGATGTCGAGCGGGATCGGGCCGATCTCGGAGGAGCGGCGCAGGATGTCGTAGCCGTCCCTGGGGTGGCGGCGCACGATCTCGAATTCCTCGTCGGTCAGGCGGCCCGGCTTGTTCAGGATGGCGTCCGGCACCAGGGCCTTGCCCGTATCGTGCAGCAGGCCGCCGATGCCGGCCTGGTACGTGGTCGTGGCATCCAGCTTGCGCGAACGGCAGAAGGCGACCAGCAGGGTGCACACGCTGACCGAATGCAGGAACGTGTAATCGTCCTTGGTCTTGATGGCGGACAGCCCCAGCAACGCGGATGAATTGCGCAGGATCGAGGCAGTGATGTTCTCGACCACCGGCGACACCTTGTCCATTTCCACCGCCTTGCCCAGGCGCGCATCCTGCATCACGGTCTTGACGAGGCCGGCGGCCTGGCGCCGGATCGCCAGGGCACGGTCGAATTCCTCGGCCAGCGTCGTGCGCAGCGGCGCCACCGGTTTGGCGGCGATCGCGGCAACCTCGGCCTCCGTTGCGGCTTCCGCTTCCGCCACCGTCGGAGCATCGGCCACGTCCAGGCCGCGCGTGCAATCGATCGTCACGGAACGGATGCCCGACGCCATGATCTTGCGGATCTCGTCCTCGGTCGTGATGCTGAAGCGGTTGCGAAGGAAAGGATGCTCCATCCAGCCGCAATCGAGGTCATGGATGAACATCCCTACCCGCAACCGGGAAGAAGCGACTTTCTTGAGCATGGGCGTCCAGAAGGTGTGTGTTAATCTCGCCGCGACCGGCGTCGTTCAAGTATAACAACTTGATGACAAGAAACTTTTTAATAATAAACTTTTGGTTGCTTTTTGTAGCCATAAAGATACAAGTATTTACAAGATGGAACTCCGTCAACTGCGCTATTTCGTTGCCATCGTGGACCACGGGTCGCTGTCGCGGGCCGCACTGGTCCTGCACGTGGCGCAGCCGGCGCTGACCCAGCAATTGCGCCAACTGGAAGAGGAACTGGGCGTGCAACTGCTGCATCGCTCGGCCCAGGGCGTGCTCAACACCGACGCCGGCAAGGTGTTTTACGAGCACGCGCAAGCGATCCTCAAACAGGTGGCGGATGCGCAGGCCGCCGTCGTGCAATCGGCCGAACGGCCATCGGGCAGCGTCACGCTCGGCCTGCCGCACAGTATTTCGGACGCCCTCGCGCTGCCGCTGTTGACGGCCATCCGCCAGCGCTACCCGGAAATCACGCTGCAGCTGACCGAGGAAATCACCGGCAGCCTCGCCGAGCAGCTGCGCGCCGGCCGCATCAACCTGGCCGTGCTGTTCGACGATGGCCAGCTCGGCAGCTTTGCCGCCATTCCACTCGTCGAGGAAGAACTGCGCTTCGTCTGCCGCGCCGACGCGCCCGCCGCGGACGGCCATGACAGCCTGACCCTGCGCGATGCGTTGGACACCACCCTGATCCTGCCGGGCCTGCAGCATGGCGTGCGGCCGCGCATCGAAAGCACGGCGCGCGCCGCAGGCCTGGCTACACACGGCGTCATCGAAATCAACTCGATCGCGATCCTGAAATCGGCCATCCTCGCCGGCATGGGCGCCACCATCCTGCCCGTGGCGCCGGTGCAGGCGGAGGTCGAGCGCGGCGCCATGCGGGCGCTGGCCATCCACGATCCGGCCATCGCGCGCACCGTCGTCCTGTGCACCTCGCGCAATATCCCGCTCACGAATGCGGCGGCGGCCGTCAGCCGTCTCGTGGTCCAGGTGGCGCACGATCTGTGCGCCGCGGGCCACTGGATCGGCGCACGGAAAGTGTAGTCCGGGCCATCATTTTTTCTTATGGCTCCATCCCCAATCCGTATTTCCGTATACGTCAACTTGCCTCTACACTTGGTGTAACAGCCGCCAAAGCGGCACCGGGACCCATTCCGGCCAGCGCCTACCCGGCGCGCCTCCGGCACGGGTCCATCTGAAAACACAAAGTTTGGAGACACCATGCCTGACACCGTCCTGGGCCAGGGCGCATCCGCGTCCATCCCTGCTGCGCCCGCCGTTCCCGCCCCCCTCAAAGACGTCAGCCTCGACGACAAGTACACCGCCACCTCCGGCAAGATCTTCCTGTCCGGCATCCAGGCCCTCGTGCGCCTGCCGATGATCCAGAAACTGCGCGACGAGCAGGCCGGCCTGAACACCGCGGGCTTCGTCTCCGGCTACCGCGGCTCGCCACTGGGCGGCCTGGACGAGAACCTGTGGAAGGCCAAGGGCCACCTCGAAGCGAAAGCTGTCCGGTTCGTGCCGGGTGTGAACGAGGACCTGGCCGCGACAGCCGTCTGGGGTACGCAGACCGTGGACCTGATCGGCCCGGCGAAGTACGACGGCGTGTTCGCGATGTGGTACGCGAAAGGTCCGGGCGTGGACCGCTGCGGCGACGTCTTCAAGCACATGAACCATGCCGGCACGGCAAGGAACGGCGGCGTGCTGCTCGTCGCGGGCGACGACCACGGCGCGTATTCGTCGACCCTGCCGCACCAGTCCGACCATATTTTCGCCGCCTGCATGATCCCCGTGCTGTATCCGTCCAACGTGCAGGAATACCTGGACCTGGGCGTGCACGGCTGGGCGATGTCGCGCTTTTCCGGCCTGGCTGTCGCGTTCAAGGCGTTGGCCGACACGGTGGAATCGAGCGCCTCGGTCGACGCCGATCCGTTCCGCGTCGACGTGAAAATCCCGCACGACTTCGCGATGCCGGAAGGCGGCCTGAATACGACGCTCTCGTCCATCCCGCTGGGCCAGCAGGCGCGCAATCAGGAAGCCCTGATGCAGGACTACAAGATCTATGCGGCCCTCGCCTATGCGCGTGAAAACAAGCTGAATCGCACGACGATCGACAGCCCGGATGCGAAACTCGGCATCATTGCGTCGGGTAAATCGTACGTGGACGTGCTGGAAGCGCTGGAAGAACTGGGCATCGACGAAGCGATGGCGGCACAAGTCGGCCTGCGCCTGTTCAAGGTCGCGATGATCTGGCCACTGGAGCCGGAAGGCGTGCGCGAATTCGCGCAAGGCCTGGACGAGATCCTCGTCGTGGAAGAAAAGCGCCAGGTCGTCGAATACCAGCTCAAGGAACAGCTCTATAACTGGCGCGACGACGTGCGCCCGCGCGTGATCGGCAAGTTCGACGAAAAGGGAGAATGGGTCGCGCCGCGCGGCGAATGGCTGCTGCCGCCGAAGGCCGATTTCTCCGTCGCCCAGGTTGCGCGCGTGATCGCCGGCCGCATCACCCGCCTGAACCTCGACGACCGCACGCGCGACCTGATCAAGGCGAGACTGGCGTTCCTGGAAGCGAAGGATGCGGTGCTGATGAAGGCCGTGACGACGCCGTTCCGTCCCGCGTTCTACTGCTCCGGCTGCCCGCACAACACGTCGACGAAGGTGCCGGAAGGGTCGTTCGCGCTGGCCGGCATCGGCTGCCACGTGATGGCCACGTCGATCTACCCGGAGATGAACAAGCTCACGACGCACATGGGTGGCGAAGGCGCGCCGTGGATCGGCCAGGCCGCGTTCTCCAAGGTGCCGCACGTGTTCCAGAACCTGGGCGACGGCACCTATTTCCACTCGGGGTATCTCGCCGTGCGCGCCGCCATCGCGGCCAAGGTCAACATCACCTATAAAATCCTGTACAACGACGCCGTCGCGATGACGGGGGGCCAGCCGGTCGACGGCATCACGTCCGTGCCGCTGATCGCGCGCCAGATGGCGGCCGAAGGCGTCCAGCGCATCGCCCTCGTCACGGAAGACCTGTCGCGTTATGAAGACCGTTCCGCCTTGCCGGCGGAAGTGACGCTGTATGACCGCAGCAGGATGGACGACGTGCAGCGCGAACTGCGCGAGATCCCGGGCGTCACTGTGCTGATCTACGACCAGACCTGCGCGGCCGAGAAGCGCCGGCGCCGCAAGAAGGGAGAATTCCCGGACGTGGCGAAACGCATGGTGATCAACGAGGCCGTCTGCGAAGGCTGCGGCGATTGCGGCGTCCAGTCGAACTGCGTATCGATCCTGCCGAAGGAAACGGAATTCGGCCGCAAGCGCGCCATCGACCAGTCGGCGTGCAACAAGGATTATTCGTGCGCCAAGGGCTTCTGCCCGAGCTTCGCCACGGTCGAAGGGGGCACGCTGAAGAAGAACAAGACCGGCGCCAGCAAGAAGGATGGCGATGATGGCTGGGGTCCGCTGCCGACGCCCGCCCTGCCCTCGATCGCGGCACCGTACAACATCCTGATCAACGGCATCGGCGGCACCGGCGTCATCACCGTCGGTGCGCTGATGGGCATGGCGGCCCACCTCGAAGGCAAGGGCGCGTCCGTGCTGGACATGACGGGCATGAGCCAGAAGAACGGCTCCGTCACGTCGCACGTGAAGATCGCCGAGACGCCCGAGCGCCTGCGCGCGCAGCGCATCGCCACCGGCGAGGCCGACCTCGTGCTGGGCTGCGACATGCTGACGGCCGGCGCCGCCGACGCCATCTCGAAGATGCGTCCGGGCCGCACGATGGTCGTCGTCAACCTGCACGAGCAGCCGACCGGCACCTTCGCCCAGCAGAGAGACTGGGAGTTCCCGGCAGAGCAAGTCCGCTCGCTGATCGTGGAAGCGGTCGGCGGCGAGGCCGGCGCCGATTTCCTCGATGCGACGAAACTGGCAACCGCGCTGATGGGCGACTCGATCGCCGCCAACCTGTTCATGCTGGGCTATGCGTGGCAGAAGGGTCTCGTGCCGCTGTCGGAAGCCTCGCTGCTGCGCGCCATCGAACTGAACGGCGTGGCCGTCGCATCGAACCAGCGCAGCTTCCTGTGGGGCCGCCGCGCCGCCGTCGACCTGAAGCGCGTGGAACGCACCGCGATCCCGGCGCAGCCGGTCCTGATCCAGATGCCGCAGAGCCTCGACAGCGTGATCAAGAAGCGCGTCGAGTTCCTGACCGGTTACCAGGACGCGGCCTACGCGGCGCAGTACGAAACGCTGGTCGCGCGCGTGCGCGAACGCGAGGCGGCGCTCGGGCTGGGCAACAAGCTGTCGATGGCCGTGGCGAAGTCGTATGCAAAGCTGATGGCCTACAAGGACGAGTACGAAGTGGCGCGCCTGTACACGGATGGCCGCTTCGTGGAGCAACTGCAAAGCCAGTTCGACGGCAAGTTCAGCGTGAAATTCAACCTGGCCCCGCCGCTGTTCGCGAAGAAGGATGCCAAGGGCCACCTCGTGAAAGCCGAATTCGGCTCGTGGATGTGGAGTGCGTTCAAGCTGCTGGCCAAGCTGAAAGGCCTGCGCGGCACGGCGTTCGACGTGTTCGGCTACACGGCCGAGCGCAGGATGGAGCGCGCCCTCGTCACCGAATACCGTGACATGATCGAGGCACTGCTGCCGTCGCTGGATGCAACGAATCACGCCGTCGCCGTCGAGCTGGCGGGGCTGCCGGAGCAGATCCGCGGCTTCGGGCACGTCAAGGAACAGGCCGTGGCCGAGTACCGCGTGCGCAAGCAGGAGCTGCTCTCGGGCAGCATCAAGAAACGCGCTGCTTGATCCAACCGACCGTCATTCCCGCGCAAGCGGGAATCCATGCGGCGTTTGCATTGACGCTGCTTCAGAATGGGTTCCCGCTTGCGCGGGGACGACGTTCGCAATCTTGACGTTTACGTTAACGTCATATACCGTACAAAGAACCCACAGTTCGCTTCCGTTTTCCAGGGAACACCATGAACGACATCACGCCTGCCGCCAAGCTCGACCTGCCGGAGCACGCCAAGCTGTCCAACAAAGTCCGCTTCGTCACCGCCGCCTCGCTGTTCGACGGCCACGACGCCTCGATCAACATCATGCGCCGCATCCTGCAGACGAACGGCGCCGAAGTCGTGCACCTGGGCCATAACCGCTCGGTCGACGAGGTCGTCACCGCGGCGCTGGCCGAGGACGTGCAAGGCATCGCCATCTCCAGCTACCAGGGCGGCCACGTCGAGTACTTCAAGTACATGATCGACCTGCTGCGCCAGCGCGGCGGTGCCCACATCAAGGTGTTCGGCGGCGGCGGCGGCGTCATCGTCCCGCACGAGATCGAGGAGCTGCACGCGTATGGCGTCACGCGCATCTTTTCGCCGGAAGACGGCCAGCGCATGGGCCTCGTCGGCATGATCCGCTCGATGCTGGAAGCGTGCGACGTCGACCTGTCGAGCTATGCGCCGACCACCCTCGAGCCGCTGCAAACGGGTTCGATCGAGCAGCGCCATCGCCCGCTCGCGCAACTGATCACGGCACTGGAAAACGGCAAAGCGTCCAGCGACCTGCGCAAGCGCATCATGGACACGGCCGAAGGCCTGCATGTGCCCGTGCTGGGCATCACGGGCACGGGCGGCGCCGGCAAATCGTCGCTGACGGATGAACTCATCCGCCGCATCCGCCTCGACCAGGGCGACCGCCTGAACATCGCCGTGATTTCCATCGACCCGTCGCGCCGCAAGTCCGGCGGCGCCTTGCTCGGCGACCGCATCCGCATGAATGCGATCAACCCGTGGAACGGGCAGGCACGCGTGTTCATGCGCTCGCTCGCGACGCGCGAAGCGGGTTCGGAAATCTCGCAGGCGCTGCCCGACGTGATCGCCGCGTGCAAGGTCGCGGGCTTCGATCTCGTCATCGTCGAGACGTCCGGCATCGGCCAGGGCGACGCCGCCATCGTGCCGCACGTCGACGTGTCGATGTACGTGATGACGCCGGAATTCGGCGCCGCGTCGCAGCTCGAGAAGATCGACATGCTGGACTTCGCCGATTTCATCGCCATCAACAAGTTCGACCGCAAGGGCGCCCAGGACGCGCTGCGCGACGTGGCGAAGCAGGTCCAGCGCAACAAGGAATTGTGGAGCAAGTCGCCGGACGAGATGCCGGTCTACGGCACGCAGGCGTCGCGCTTCAACGATGACGGCGTCACCGCGCTGTACCTCGGCCTGCTGCCGGCGCTCGCGGAGCTCGGCCTGCAGATCGACACGCCGAAACTGCCCAAGCCGGCCACCAGATACTCGAGCGGCAAGAACGTGATCGTGCCGCCGGCGCGCTCGCGCTACCTGGCCGAGATCGCGGATACCGTGCGCGGCTACCACCGCAACGTCGGCAAGCAGGTGAAGCTCGCGCGCGAGCGCCAGCAGCTGACGGAAACGAAGCGCATGCTGGCCGCCGCCAACCGTGAGGTGGTCCTCGACGACCTGATCACGGAGCGCGACAACGCGATGGAAGGCGAGGCGAAGAAGCTGCTCGCGTCCTGGCCGCAGTTGCGCGAGACCTACGCGGGCGACGAGCACGTCGTGACAATCCGCGACAAGGAAATCCGCACGAACCTCACCTACACGACGCTGTCCGGCAACAAGGTGCGCAAGGTCGCCCTGCCCCGCTTCGAAGACCACGGCGAGATCCTGCGCTTCCTGATGCTGGAAAACGTGCCGGGCGCCTTCCCGTACACGGCCGGCGTGTTCCCCTTCAAACGCGAGGGCGAGGATCCGACGCGGATGTTCGCCGGCGAAGGCGACGCATTCCGCACGAACCGGCGCTTCAAACTGGTCTCGCAGGGCATGGACGCGAAGCGCCTGTCGACGGCGTTCGACTCCGTCACCCTGTACGGCGCCGACCCGGCACTGCGGCCGGACATCTACGGCAAGGTCGGCAACTCCGGCGTGTCGATCGCGACGCTGGACGACATGAAGGTGCTGTACGACGGGTTCGACCTGTGCAGCCCGAACACGTCGGTCTCGATGACGATCAACGGCCCCGCCCCGACCATCCTCGCGATGTTCATGAACACCGCGATCGACCAGCAACTGGACAAGTTCGAGCGCGAGAATGGACGCAAGCCCGCGGCCGACGAAATGGCAAAGATCCGCGCGTGGGTGCTCGCGAACGTGCGCGGTACCGTGCAGGCGGACATCCTGAAGGAAGACCAGGGCCAGAACACCTGCATCTTCTCGACGGAATTCTCGCTGAAGGTCATGGGCGACATCCAGGAATACTTCGTCCAGAACCAGGTGCGCAATTTCTACTCAGTGTCGATCTCGGGCTACCACATCGCGGAAGCGGGCGCGAACCCGATCTCCCAGCTGGCCTTCACCCTGTCGAACGGCTTCACCTTTGTCGAAGCCTACCTCGCGCGCGGCATGCACATCGACGACTTCGCGCCGAACCTGTCGTTCTTCTTTTCGAACGGCATGGACCCGGAATACACGGTGCTGGGCCGCGTGGCACGCCGCATCTGGGCCGTCGCGATGCGCGACAAGTATGGCGCCAACGACCGCTCGCAGAAGCTGAAGTACCACATCCAGACGTCGGGCCGCTCGCTGCACGCGCAGGAGATCGACTTCAACGATATCCGGACGACCTTGCAGGCGCTGATCGCGATCTACGACAACTGCAACTCGCTGCACACGAACGCCTACGACGAGGCGATCACGACGCCGACCGACGAATCCGTCCGCCGCGCGCTCGCGATCCAGCTGATCATCAACCGCGAATGGGGCCTGGCCAAGAACGAGAACCCGAACCAGGGCTCGTTCATCCTCGAGGAATTGACGGACCTCGTCGAGGAAGCCGTGCTGCAGGAATTCGAGCGCATCGCCGAGCGCGGGGGCGTGCTCGGTGCGATGGAGACGGGCTACCAGCGCGGCAAGATCCAGGAAGAGTCGATGCTGTACGAGCACCGCAAGCACGACGGCAGCCTGCCTATCATCGGCGTCAACACCTTCCGCAATCCGAAGGCCGCGGAAGCTCCGGCGACGATCGAACTGGCCCGCTCCACGATTGAGGAGAAGCAGTCGCAGCTCACGCGCCTGGAAGACTTCCACCGCCGTCATGCGGACGAGGCGCCGGCCGCGCTGGCCGCGCTGCAGCAGGCCGCCATCGACAACGAGAACGTGTTTGCCCGCCTGATGGACGCCGTACGCGTCTGCTCGTTAGGTCAGATCACCACGGCGTTGTTCGAGGTGGGCGGGCAGTATCGCCGTAACATGTAAGCCTGGGCTGCGCGGTAAAATTCCAAAGGAGCCATTCATGCCGATCCAGCCGCAACAACTCGCCGACCTCATGCGCGAAGTCGAACAGGAAGACCCGATCGACTTCGCGGACCTGCCCTTTCCCGAGGACGACTTGCGCGAACTCGTCGCCAGCCACCTGTGCGAGATGGCGGCCTCGATGGAAAACTTCAGTACCGAAGACCGTTTGATGACCCTGCTGGCCGTGTCGGCCAAGCTCGTGCTCGAAAACCTTGTATTGCACGTGCAATTGTTACGTCGCCATGGCTTGCCCGTCGGCGACAACGTCGAAGCCCTGCTGAGCCGCCTGCGCAAGGGCGAAAACGGCCCGGAATCGTAATATAGTCGTCATATTGTCGAGATATGACGTCAAATGTGATTGACTTCCACCACTTTGGTGGGGGGATTTGCAACACGACGGCAAACTTGTGCGTCTTTGTTAGTATTCCTTCAGGTATTATTGTTGAAGAGGAATCCGCACACCATTGCGGTTACGATACATATCTCGAGGAATGCCAGATGCCGCGTCACCCCAACAAGCTGAAACTTACCGCTGCCATCCTGTCCGGCGCGTTCATGGTCGCGGGGCTGTCCGCCTGCGGCCGCTCCACGCAGTCGACCGAGCAGCTGCTGACTGAAGCCAGGCAGTATCAGCAAAAAGGTGACCTGAAGTCGGCAATGATTCAGCTCAAGAATGCGGTCGAAAAGAGCCCGGAAAACGGCGAGGCGCGCATGGAGCTGGGCAATCTCCAACTCAACATGGGCGATTTCCCCTCGGCCGAGAAAGAATTCCGCAAGGCCCGCTCGAATGGGATCGCCGCCGACCGCGTGCTGCCCCAGCTGGCCAGGGCGATGTCGCAGCAAGGCAAGTTCAAGGAAATCCTCGACGAAGTCACGCCGGAAGTGGCCGCCAAATCGGCGCCGTTGCTGACGCTGCGCGGCGACGCCCTGCTGGCCACCGGCAAGCTCGACGAAGCCAAGCAGGCGTTCGAACAAGCCCTGGTGCTGAACGCCAATGCCGGCGACGCCCTGCTCGGCCTGGCGCGCTACGCCGTCGCCAAGCAGGACAAGGACGCGGCCGCGCGTTACATCGACGAGGCCGTGGCCAAGGATCCGAAGAATGCAGATGTCTTCATGGCGCGCGGCTCGCTGCTGCGCACGCAGGGCAAGTCCGACGAGGCGCTCGCCGCCTTCGACCAGGCGCTGGCACTGAATCCGCACCATCGCACGGCGCACATCGAGAAAGCCTACGTCAACATCACCCGCGGCAAGTTCGCGGACGCAAAAGCGGAAATCGACGCGGCCGAGAAGAATGCGCCCGGCAATCTGCTCGTGACCTATACCCGCGCACTGTACGAATTCTCGCAAGGTAAGTATTCGGCTGCCCAGGATGCCCTGCAGCGCGTACTGAAAGTCGCGCCCGACCACATGCCCAGCGTGCTGCTGGCCGGCGCGTCCGAACTGAACCTCGGCGCCTTGCAACAAGCCGACCAGCACCTGCGCAAATACCTGGAATTCAATCCGGACGACGTGTACGCCCGCAAGCTGCTGGCCCAGGCCCAGCTCAAGAGCGCGCAACCGAACGACGCCGCCGCCACGCTCGCGCCGGCACTGAAGAACGCGGCGGACGATCCGCAGGTACTCGCGCTGGCCGGTGAAACCTATATGCAGGTGCGTGACTTCAACAAGGCCAGCGCCTACCTGGAAAAAGCCGCGACGCTGGCACCGAAGGCGGCCGGCCTGCGTACCTCGCTCGGCCTGTCCAAGCTGGCCCAGGGCGACCAGGCACGCGGCCTGTCCGAACTGCAGAAGGCCACGGAGCTCGACCCGAAGTCGGCGCAGGCGACAATGGCGCTGGTCCAGACGGAAATCAGCCTCAAGCATTACGACAAGGCGCTGGCCGCCATCGATGCGCTCGAAAAGCAACAGCCCGACAATCCGCAAGTGCTGACCCTGCGCGGCGCCGTCAACATGGTCAAGGGCGACGTGCCTGCCGCCCGTGCCGCGCTGGACAAGGCCGTGGCCCTGCAACCGACCTTCATCCCGGCCGTCCAGAACCTGGCACGCCTGGACCTCGTCGAGAAGAAACCCGACGCCGCCAAGCAGCGCTACGAAAAAGTCCTGCAGAAGGAACCGAACAACGTCGACGCGATGCGCGCCCTGGGCGAACTGGCGACGATGCAGAATCATCCCGAAGAAGCGACGTCGTGGTTCGAGAAGGCCAGCAATGTGAAGCCGGAGGCCGTCGGCCCGGCGCTCAACCTCGGCCGGCACTACCTGCGTACGGGACAGGTACAAAAAGCGCTGACGCTGGCACGCAAGGTCCAGACCGCCAACCCGACCAATCCCGAACTGGTGGAACTGCTGGGCCAGGCCCAGATCGCCAACAAGGACACGGCTGGGGCACTGGAAACGTACAGCAAGCTCGTCAACCTGGCCCCGAAATCGGCCGCGCCGCACCTGCGCCTGGCCGGTGTGCACATGCTGATGCAGAACAATAGCGCTGCGGCCGACGACCTGAAGCGTGCCATCGACCTGCAACCGAACCTGATCGCTGCCCGTCTCGCCCAGGTCGAGCTGGCCGTGCGCATGGGTCACGGGGACGAAGCGCTGGCCATGGCTCGCCAGATCCAGAAGATGGACGACAAGTCGCCCGTCGGCTACGCCACCGAAGGCGACGTGCTGATGTCGCAAAGGAAGCCGGCACAGGCATTGCCCGCCTACGACAAGGCGTTCGCGATCGCCAAGGCGCCGGAAATCCTCATGAAATCCCTGCAGGCCATGACGCTGACCGGCAAGGGCAAGGAAGCACAGGCCCGTGCCGCCCAATTCCTGAAGGACAACCCGAACGACGTCCTGGTCGGCATGTACGTCGCCGAGAACCATCTGGTTGCCAAGGATTACAAGGCCGCGATCGCACGCCTGGAAGACATCGTCAAGCGCACGCCGAACAATGCTGCCGCGCTGAACAACCTGGCGTATGCTTATCAGCAAGTGAAAGATCCGCGCGCACTTGCAACGGCCGAGCAGGCATATAAACTTGCTGAAAACAACGCCGGCATCATGGACACGCTGGGCTGGCTGCTGGTGGAACAGGGCAATACGGGCCGCGGCCTGCCGCTGCTGCAGAAAGCCAGCACCCTGGCGCCGAAGTCGTCGGAAGTGCGCTACCACCTCGCAGTGGGCCTGAGCAAATCGGGCGACAAGGCGGGCGCGCGCAAGGAGCTCGACAAGCTTCTGGCGGACGATAAATCGTTCGCCCAGGCCGATGAAGCGCGCGCATTGCTAAAGGCTTTGTAAGAAGCTAATATACATTAATAAATAAATAATAATCCACGCCCGGCACTGCCAGGGCGTTGGGCGACCAGAACTCCGTTCGCAGTACGCGAACGTTTTTAAACAATTGGGGAATCCTGCGATGACGACTTTCGACGATTTCAAGGATCCAGAGGGTGGTTCGGCCGCATCCCTATCGGACGCTCATGATTTTGGTGATCGCGATAATATGACGCCCTCGCAATATGAGGATGTTATCGTGAACCACGATTCGTATGGAATCCGGCTTACCGATACTGCGGACGGGCGAAATTCGGCAAGTATGCTGATCAACAAGATGTATGCCTGGCGCGGTTATGCCGGCACCCATCAATTCAGCGACGACCCGAATCGCATTACCCTCACCGCCACCGACAAGGGTGACGTGGTCGGTACGCTCACGATTGGTATCGATTCGCCGATTGGCCTGATGGCGGACCAGATCTTCAAGGAGGAGCTGGACGCGCACCGCAACAAGGGTGCGCGCCTGTGCGAGTTCACGAAGCTGGCGTTCGACCCGTCGGTCCGCTCTAAAACGTCACTGGCCAACCTGTTTCACCTGGCCGTGATCTATGCCCGCGACATCCACCAGTGCACGGATATCGTCATCGAGGTCAATCCGCGCCACCGGCGTTTCTACGAACGCATGCTCGGTTTCCAGCAAGAGGGCCAGCTGAAAATCAATCCGCGCGTCGAGGCACCGGCCTACCTGCTGCGTGTGAATCTGGAATTCGTGACGGAACAGATCCAGAAATACGGTGGCACATTCAGCGCCGATAACAACGTGTCCGAACGTTCGTTTTATCCCTATTTCTTCTCGCCGCGTGAAGAACGAGGCATCATCAACCGCCTCCTGCGCATGGACGAACAACACGCATAAAATGCGCTGTGCGTAGCAGATATCGGTGCTTTCGGCCGTTTTATCGATAAAACCGTTTTTCCTCATCAATGACAAATCCGTTCCGCTATGAACAGGCGTTTTCGCGCAATATCGGCTGGGTAACGCCCGCAGAACAGCAGGCCCTGCGCGGCAAGCGCGTCGCCATTGCCGGCGGCGGCGGGGTCGGCGGGGTACACCTGCTCACCCTCGCGCGCCTGGGCGTGGCGAAGTTTCATATCGCCGACTTCGACACCTTCGACATCGTCAACTTCAACCGCCAGGTCGGCGCCATGATGTCGACGGTCGGCCAGCCCAAGGCCGAAGTCCTGGCCCGCATGGCCAAGGACATCAATCCCGAAATCGACGTCAAGATCTTTCCTGACGGCGTCAACCAGGGCAATCTCGACCAGTTCCTGGACGGCGTCGACCTCTACGTCGACGCACTCGACTTCTTTGCCTTCGACGCCCGCCAGCAGACGTTCGCCGCCTGCGCCCGCCTCGGCATCCCGGCCACGACGGCCGCGCCGCTGGGCATGGGTGCCGCCCTGCTGAATTTCATGCCGGGCCAGATGACGTTCGAAGAATATTTCCAATGGGGCGACCTGCCCGAACTGGACAAGGCCATTCGCTTCGTCGTCGGCCTGGCGCCGGCCGGCCTGCACCGCCCGTACCTCGTCGTGCCGGACGCCGTCAATTTCGCCGAGCGCCGCGGTCCCTCCACGTTCATGGCCTGCCAGCTGTGCGCCGGCATCGTCGCCACCGAGGCGCTGAAGATCCTGCTGGGACGCGGCAAGGTCCTGGCCGCGCCGCACGGCATGCAGTTCGACGCCTATCGCAACAAGCTGGCCCACACCTGGCGTCCGGGCGGCAACGGCAACCCGTTCCACCGCCTGATGATCGCCGTCGCCAAGCGCCAGATGACGCGCGAGCTCGCCGGGAAAGCGGTACAGGCATGAACCAGACCCTCCGCGACATCCTCGATCTGGCGCGCTGGGCGCCGAGCGGCGACAACACGCAGGTGTGGCGTTTCGAAGTGCTCGGTCGCGACCACGTGGCCGTGCACTTCCACGATACGCGCGAGGATACGGTGTACGACTTTCGCGGCCGCCCGAGCCAGATTTCGCACGGCACCCTGCTGGAAACGATGGCGATCGCCGCCACCGCCCACGGGCTGCGCGCCGAGATTACCCGGCGTCCGGACGACCAGGACCACCTGCCCGTGTTCGACGTGCGCTTCGTGCCCGATTCCGCTGTGAAGCCGAGTCCGCTGCTGGACGCCATCACGACGCGCAGCGTGCAGCGCCGCGCGATGAGCACGCGCCCCCTGCTGCCCGAGGAAAAACGTGCCCTCGAGGACAGCGTCGGCCCCGGCTACGAAGTGCGCTGGA
>Ga0308166_1001578_pt1 | contig 23742 bp, 16 predicted proteins | sample PhyCR2_2_FD_202137 | JGI IMG/M metagenome (GOLD analysis project Ga0308166, IMG submission 202137) | Phyllosphere microbial communities from UC Gill Tract Community Farm, Albany, California, United States - DLSLCC.R2 | ecosystem: Host-associated > Plants > Phyllosphere > Unclassified | place... | reverse complement strand
GTGTGCTCGATGATCGCACCGCGTCGCAGAAGCGCCACGATGCTCTCGCGATGGTGTTCGCGATCGCGGCCCGGCACAACGCCATGCCCACCCTCGGTGGGGCGGCACCGGTCCTGGTCGTCAACGTCGACGCGAAGGACCTCGCCGCCCACACCGATCACGCCGCCCATGTCGATCACGGCGCCCATGCCGCCCATGTCGGTCACGGTGCGGGGGCTGCCTTCGGGCCCGCGGCGTCCGGAAGGCAGGGCGGCCACGGCAATGGCGGGTGGGCGACGATCCCCGGATCCGGTGCCCACCTCCCCGTGTCCGTCGCCGCGCACATCGGGTGCGCCGGCACGATCCAACGGGTGTTGTTCGATGAGGGGCGGATCATCGCCATCACCACCACCGACCGGGTGTTCACCGTGTATCAACGCCGCGCGATCGTCGCCCGCGACAAGGAATGCCTGATCCCCGGGTGTCATGTCCCGGCGTCCTGGTGTGAGATCCACCACGTCGTCGAGCATGCGAGGGGTGGGCCGACGCATACCGACAACGGGGTGCCGTTGTGCTGGTGGCACCACCGATCCCTCGGCAGCTCGGGGTGGGAGATCCGCATGGACGACGGCCTCCCGCAGGTGCGAGGCCCGCGGTGGTGGGACCCCGAGCAACGATGGCGCACCCCACAACTGAGTGTTCCGCGCACACGCCACACGTCACGGAAGCACCGCCGATCACGGAAACCCACCGGTCGGAGAAACCCGCCGTCACCGGATGGGAACCCGCCAGCCATGTCCGTGCGCACGGATAGCGTGATGTCATGACGTCTCTGATCGCCGGACCCGACCACCGCGAACGCTGCGCCTGGGTGGGTGACGATGCGGAGTACCGCCGCTATCACGACGAGGAGTGGGGAACCCCGCTGCACGGCGACCGTGCGCTGTTCGAGAAGATGGCGCTCGAAGGGTTCCAGGCAGGGCTCTCGTGGATCACCATCCTCCGCAAGCGCCCTCGATTCCGCGAAGTCTTCGCCGGATTCGACGTCCGGGCGGTCTCCGAATACGACGAGTCCGACATCGAGCGCCTCATGGCGGATGCGGGAATCATCCGCAACCGCGCGAAGATCGAGGCCACGATCGGCAACGCGTCCATCGTCCGCACGATGCAAGACGGCGAACTGGATGCCCTGATGTGGTCGTTCGCGCCGGCCCCCGGCGACCGCCCGTCGTCGTTCGCCGACGTCCCGGCGGTCACCCCCGAGTCCACAGCCATGAGCAAAGAGCTGCGCCGCCGCGGCTTCCGCTTCGTGGGCCCCACGACCATGTACGCGCTCATGCAGTCCGCAGGGATGGTGGACGACCACATCCGAGGGTGCTGGCGGGCCTGAAATCTGCCCCGCGCCGAACCGCTGCGCCGAGGTCACGAGCGACCATCGGAATCGTCGATCCCCTCGATATACTCGGTGATCGGGGGGAACGCCCAGCGCAGCGCGCCGGGTTCATGCAGGGCGCGGTCTCCCCATCCGACCGTGAGGAGCATGAGTGGCAACGCGCATGGCATCGACACCGCCGACGCTGGCGGGGTACAGCTACGTGCGTCCGCTCGGATCCGGTGGCTTCGCCGACGTGTTCCTCTACGAGCAGGACATGCCCCGTCGAGTCGCCGCAGTGAAGGTGCTGCTCGCCGATGCGGTCAACCGCGAGGTGCTGCGCACCTTCAATGTCGAGGCGGATATCTCTGCCCGACTCAGTGCGCACCCGTCGATCGTCACGATCTATCAGGCGTCGATCTCGGCCGACGGCCGCCCGTACTTCGCCATGGAGTACTGCCCGGACACCATGAGCGCCCGCTACAAGAAGGCACCGCTCCCTCTCGCGGAGGTGCTCGACACCGGCGTGCGAATCGCCGGCGCCCTCGAGACCGTGCACCGAGCAGGGCTGCTGCACCGCGACATCAAACCCTCGAACGTGCTCATCAACTCCCTCGGCGCTCCTGTGCTCGCCGACTTCGGCATCGCTGCCGCCGTCATCGACGAGGGCGACGGCGAGACCATCGCGATGTCGGTCCCTTGGAGCTCGCCCGAGGTGCTGCAGGAGCGCGTCTCGGGGTCCGTGCCGAGCGAGATCTGGAGCCTCGGCGCCACTCTGTACACTCTGCTCGCCGGTCGCAGCCCCTTCGAGCGCCCCGACCGCGGGTCGAACTCGCGTGACCAGCTCACCGACCGGATCATCAGGGCCCGTTACACGGCCGTGCCCGTGCCCGGCATCCCGCCTCTCATCGACGACATCTTCGCGACCGCGATGCACCGCGATCCGGCCAAGCGGTTCGCGAGCATGGCCGACTTCGCCGAACGGCTGCGCTGGGCCCAGTACGAGCTGGGCATCCACCCGACGGCGTTCGAGGCGGCCTCCGCCGAATGGGCGGCCGCGGCCCCGGTGAGCTTCTCGGACTCCGCGCCGCGTGGGCCCGTGATCACCACAGTGGCCCCCGATTCGCGGCGCGCAGTGCGCGCCGCACGCCAGCAGGCCGCGCCGCGTGACCGCGACGACCTGCCCGCCGCCCGCACCAAGACCCGCTCGCCCCTCGTCGCGGGTGTGATCGGGGCAGCGATCGGCGCCGCGGTGCTCGCCGGAGTCGGCATCGCCGTCCTCTACCTGACAGGGATCCTCTGATGGCCATCGGCGACCGCAACCGCGCGGAGACGAAACCACGCTCGCGCAGCCGTCTGATCGCCGCTGTCTCGGGTGTCGCAGCTCTGGCCGTCGTGGTCACCCTCGCCGTCACGGCTCAGGGATACCAGTCGCAGGAGGTGCCGCGCCTCGAATCCGCGGTCTGGGTCATGCGCGACAGCGGACAGTATGCCCGTGTGAACACCGAGCTCGCCGAGATCGACACAGTGCGCAACGTCGATGATCCTGAGGCCGTCTGGCAGAGCGGCTCCGCCGCGGTGCTGTACGCGCAGGGCAACAGGCAGCGCTGGGATCTCGACCCCGCGAGCCCGACCGACCTTCTCTCCGACTCGTCTGATGCGGGCAACCCGCTCGCCTCCGAGCCGACCCCAGCGGGTACGCGGGAGATCCTCTCCGCGGGTCCCTATGTGGCCTACCGCACCGACACCGGGCAGGTCTCGGTGACGACGCTCGACGCCGGCGCTGCCACGGCGCTCGTCGACCCGTTCGCGGGCATAGAGGTCGAAGAGGGCGAAGACCCTCCGACCTACACGGCGGATGCCATCGGGCTGTCGCCCGAGGGCCTGCTCGTGCTGTACTCGGCCGATGAGGGCGCGATGCGCCGGTTCGACATCGACGAGCACCGTTTCCTCGGTGATCCGGCATCCGTCTCCTCGGCTCCCGACGCGGGCGAGGGCCTCTCCGTCACCGTCGTGGGCGAGCGCTGGGCGATGCTGCAGACAGGCTCGGGTGAGTTGTGGCTCCAGGGCCGCGACGAACCCGTCGAGCTCGATGTCGCCGACGACGCGCGCCTGCAGGAGGGAGCCGCCTCCGGCGAGTCCCTGTTCATCGCCGATTCCGACGGGCTCGTGTCGGTAGACCTCGCCTCCGCAGAACCCGAGCGCGTGGCCGACGCCACCGGCGTTCCCGCCACCCCCGTGGTCGTGGGCGACCAGACCTATGCTGCCTGGCTCGACACCGGCGCTGGCACCCTGTGGGCCGACGGCGAGACCGTGCCGCTGCGCGTTCCCGACGAGGCGCTCGACTCCGCGACCATCGGGCCGGTCTTCCAGGAGAACGGCGATCGTGCGGTGCTGGCCGAGACGGGCACAGGGCTCATCTGGACCGCGCCCGACGGCGTGCTGATCCCGCTCGAGCAGTGGGCCATCGAAGACGAGACGGAGCAGCAGGAGGGCACCATCATCGTCGAGGACGTGGCGGAGCAGCTGCCGCCCGTCGCCGTCGACGACGCGTTCGGCGTCCGCGCCGGTGAGCAGGTGATCCTGCCGGTGCTGCTCAACGACCACGATCCGAACAAGAAGGACGTGCTGACGATCGACCCCGACTCGGTGGCGGGTGGTCTCGGCGATCCTGCGTTCGGCGACCTGACGCTCGTCGCCAACGGTCAATCGCTGGTCGTCAACGTCAAGGCGGGATCGGGCCAGACCTCGTTCACCTACGCCGTGACCGACGGTGCCGCGGTGTCGTCGCCCGCGACCGTGACTCTGAACGTCGTCGACGCGGGCGTGAACTCGGCCCCCGTGTGGTGCGGCGTCGACGCCTGCCAGCAGGAATGGCCGACCCCGCAGCTCCTTCCCGGAGGCAGCACGGTGGTCTCCGCGCTCTCCGGCTGGGTCGACCCCGAGGGCGACCCCTTCGTGCTCAGCGACGCCTATGAGACCGACGCCTCGTCGCCGGTGATGGTCGTTCCGATGGCCGACGGGCGAGTGGCGATCCGTCACACCGACCCGAACGCGGCGGATGCGGTGATCGCCGTCACCGTGGTCATCGAGGATGTGCACGGCGCCACCGCCGAGAAGACCCTCGACGTGCAGGTCACCGGGAGCCCGGCGCTCGTGGCGTCGCCCGTCGCGCTGACCGCCCGAGTGGGTGAGCTGCAGTCGATCCGCATCTCCGATCACCTGTCCGGCGGCTCCGGGTCGTATCGACTGGTCGATGCGGTGCAGACCGCCGCCACCGCGCAGGGCCTCGAGGTCACGCCGAATGCGGCGTCGGGCACGGTCGAGCTGACCGTCGCCGAACCCGGGCAGTATGTCGTGACGTACACCGCTCAGGACGTCTCGACGCAGGCGGAGCAGTCGGCCGTCATCCGCATCACTGCCGTCGACGGGTCGTCCGGCCTGGCGATGGCACCCCTGACCGCGTTCGTGCGCGAGGGCGAGGACACCACCGTCGACGTGCTGCGTGCGGTGCAGAACACCAGCGGCCGGGTGCTGATGCTGTCCGACGCCGTGAGTTCGACACCGCAGCTGAACGTGCGCGTCGTCGGCAACGAGAGCATCCGCGTGAACGGCACGACAGAAGACGGCGAGCCGGGAGTCATCGGCAGGGCCACCGTGACCGTCGCCGACGGATCGGGAGCCGCGGTGCAGGGCACCGTCACGGTCTTCCTCACCCCGCCGTCGACCGTGACCCGCCCGATCGTCTTCTCGGACGCGATCACCGTGCGCGCAGGTTCGCTCACACGCATCAGCGTCACGGCGAACGACGTCGCTCCGCGAGGAGAGCCCCTGGTCGTGCTTCCCGAGGTCACCGGCTCCGGCGAGGCGGGCGAGCTCGTCTTCGCCGACCGCAATGCGCTGCGATACCTCGCTCCGACGACGCCCGGAACCTACCGACTCACCTACTCCGTCTCGCTCGAACGCAACCCGTCGCTCTCCGACACCGGCACGGTGACAGTCACCGTCGTACCCCCGGGAACGAACCGTGCGCCGACTCCCACCACCCTGACCGGGCGTGTGCTCAGCGGCCAGACGGTCTCGCTCCGCGTCCCGGCCAACGGAATGGACAGCGACGGCGATCGCGTGGTGCTCGCCGGCATCGAGCAGCCCGAGAAGGGCGCGGGCACCGCGACCATCTCGGCGAGTGGCGAGTCCATCGTCTATCGGGCCCCCGCGGCCGGCGTCCAGGGCGGGCAGGCCAGCTTCCGCTACACCGTGCGCGACCCCCAGGGCGAAGAAGGTACGGGTGTCGTACGCATCGGAGTGCTCGACGCGGACGTCGATGATTCCGCCCCCGTCACCTTCAGCGACTATGTGCGCGTCGAGGCGGGCTCGAAGACCCCGATCGTGCTCGATCCCCGCTCGAACGATCTCGACCCGGCGCAGAGCGAGCTCGAGATCACCGAGCTCGTGCCCAACGCTCCGCCGGTCAAGGGCAACCCGCTCTACGACCGCCTGAATGCGCTGATCGATACCGACACCGACCTCGACGAGGGCCGTGTCGTGCTGCGCGCGGGCGACACCGCCGGCACCAACTCGTACTTCTACACGGTCAAATCGAAGCGCACGTCGAGCACCGCGCAGGGCCTGATCGTCGTCACGGTGACCGACGGTGCTGTCGCCGATCAGCCGAGCGTCGCCGACACCGTGCTCACCGCACGCGATCGCGACGACCTCGCGGACCGCGGCATCGACGTCGTGACGGATCGCGTGAGCTGGCCGTCGGGAGACACGTCGTCTCTCACTCTGAGCCTGTGGGGCGAGCAGCCCGGCTACACCGTGCAGGGCAACCGGATCGTGGGCAGCGCGCCGACCGAAGGAGCGCTGGTCCCGTTCCAGCTGAAGGGCAAGGGGTCAGGCGGTCGCGACGTCGTCGCCTACGGATTCCTGCGCATCCCCGCCTTCGACGACATGCAGGTGCAGCTCAAGCCCGGCTCCACGCCCGTCGTGGTCGACGAGGATGCCTCGGCATCGTTCGACGTGAGCGACTACGTCGACCTGACGGCGTCGGATGCCGTCGAGGTCGGCACCGGCCAGTTCGGCGCCCAGCGCGCGGCCGCATCGTGCACCGCCGAGGGATCTGGTGGCGCGACCTATCGGGCGGGTCGGGAGGCGCCCTGGTCGGACACCTGCCTCGTGCCCGTGCGGCTGAAGGGCCAGGAGCGCTGGTCGTACATCGACGTGCCCATCAGCATCCGCCCGGCCGAGCCGCAGCTGCTGCTGTCGTCGATCTCTCACACGATCGCCCCCGGTGCCACCGAGACCATCGACATGTACGCAAACATGGCCGCCTGGGAGGGTGGGCGCGAGGGCAACTCCGGATCGCTCGTGTACCGGGTCGTCTACTCTGGGTCGGCTTTCATCGTGACTCCCAACGGCAAGACCCTCACGATCGAAGCCCGTGCGGATGCGAAACCGGGCAACAGCGAGAACATCAGCGTGACGGTCGAGCAGTACGGGCAGCCGTCGGCATCCGTCCGTCTCGTCGTCGGCGCGGCACCGCCGGATGCTCCGCGAGGGGCCACATTCACGAAGCAGTGCATCGTGACGAGCCCGAACTGCACGATCGACGTCGTCGACGTGGCGGGCGAATACGACCCGTTCGCGGGCAAACCCGGCTCGGGGCTGCGACTGATGTCGCTCGGTGCGGGTGCGCGCTGCGACGTCGCCTCGATCTCGACGTCGAACAGCAAGTCGATCACGGCGAGCTGGCCCGGCGGCGGACAGGCGCCCGGCGGCCAGTGCGTCATCCCGTTCGTCGTGTCGGATGCGCAGGGTCGTACCGGAACAGGAACCCTGACGCTCGACCTGCAGGGCTTCCCCCAGGCGCCTGCGAGCGTCACCACGGTCGGCTTCACGCGAACGACCGTGGTGCTCGAGGTGCCGCTCGGCGAGGCCGGGCGGGCGCACCCGAGCGTCTCAGGAGTGACCATCCTGCAGGACGGATCGCCGGCGAACGCCTCGTGCAGCCCTGCGGGAGGCGCGTATCGCTGCACGGTGAGCGGGCTCGTCAATGGAGCGCCGCACGTCTTCACCGCAGCCGCCGTGAATGCGGTGGGCACGTCGGCCGCGACCTCACCACTCACCAGCTGGGCGTATGCAGCACCCGTGGTCTCGAACGCGACAGCGACGCCGGTGTACCGACCGGGCCAGTCCGACCGTGGGCGAGGCATCGTCGCGCTCGCGATCGAGGCCTCGGATGACGCGCTGGCCTTCCGCATCGAGGAGACCGGCGAGATGATCTCCCGCAACGGGAGCACGACTCAGGCCGAGATCGGGCTGTCGCCCGGAGCGCAGAACCTCACGATCGTCCCGATCAGCCAGTTCCAGCCGCCGAACGGCGAAGGCGGCAATGAGGGAGGCGCGTTCCGCACCTCGGTGACGGTGGCGGGCGCTCCGTACTTCGACCCTGCGTGGCCCAGCGCGAGCACTCCATCCAACACGTCGATCGACGTCGCCGGCATCGCGGCGCAGGCCAACGGCAGCGCCCAGGGGCTCGATGTCGTGTACGTCGCCTGGCGCTCCGGCAATGCCACCTGCAGCGCCGACAGCAACGGGCGTCTCTCGGTCTCCGGCGCCGAGGTGCTGTCGGCCTCGCCCTCGATCCAGGGCGTCCAGAAGTACCAGCTGTACAACGTCAAGGCGTGCGCCTCGAACGGCTACGGCGTCGCGGAGTCGTCGACGGCGACGGTGTTCACCTTCAGCTTCGTCGACGGCCCCGGAGGCAACACCACCTACACGGTGGCGACCTCGCCGTCGAAGAACGGCGACCGGTACTCGTACGGGCTCGCCTCGGCTCCGGCGCTCGACGTCGAAGACGGGTTCGTCGCGCAGTACAACATGTACGGCGGCTGGCGAGGAGATTTCTTCCTCACCCCTGACTCGTCTCCCGGGCAGGTGCAGGCGCGTGCCTGCCACCCGCAGCAGGATCGTTCGTGCTCGGATGCGGTGCCCATCAAGGCGACGACCGCACCGACGATCGTCGACGTCGACTTCCGACAGTGCATGCCGGCGCGTGAGACCGACGTCGTGACCGTGTCGGCAGCGGCCCGCGGCTCGTACGACCAGACCGTCACACCCGTCGCAGACACCCCCGGTGCCTTCGACGTGAAGATCACCTGGAAGGGCGCCTATGCGACCCTGTCATCCATCACCCAGCGAGTGACGGGCGCCTGCCCCTGAGGCGGGGCTCCCGGCCACCACACGACCTACGAATACTCTTTCCTTATGCCTGCTCCCACAGCCGCTCCCGTGACCATCGCTCCCGAACAGGCCGCCTGGTTCGCGGAGACCTTCTCGATCCTCACCGGCAACGTCGAACAGGCGATCCTCGGCAAGCGGCACGTGGTCGAGCTGGTGCTCGCCGCGGCCGTCAGCGGAGGACACGTGCTGCTCGAGGACTTCCCCGGCACGGGCAAGACGGCACTCGCACGTGCCATCGCCCAGACCGTGACCGGAACGAGCACCCGCATCCAGTTCACTCCCGACCTGCTGCCGGGTGACGTCACGGGCATCACGGTCTACGACCAGAAGGAAGGCGCCTTCGAGTTCCACGCCGGGCCCGTCTTCGCGAACATCGTGCTCGCCGACGAGATCAACCGAGCGAGCCCGAAGACGCAATCGGCTCTGCTGGAGGTCATGGAAGAGGGGACAGTGACGGTCGACGGTGTCACGCGTCCCGTCGGATCGCCGTTCCTGGTGATGGCGACGCAGAACCCCATCGAGCAGGGCGGCACCTACCGTCTGCCCGAGGCCCAGCTCGACCGCTTCATGATCAAGACGTCGATCGGCTACCCCGACGAGGCGGCGACCATGCGCATCCTTCAGGGTGCCGCACAGCCGAAGCACGTGCTCGACGGCATCGTCGGCACCGACACCATTCTCACGATGGCCGAGATGACCCGCGGTGTGTACGTGAACCCGCTCGTCTCCGACTACATCATGCGCATCGTCGACGCCACGCGCCGTGCATCCGAGGTCCGCCTCGGCGCGAGCGTGCGAGGTGCCATCGCGCTCTCGCGCCTCGTGATGACCTGGGCTGCCAAGAACGGCCGCACCTTCGTCACGCCCGACGATGTGCGCGAGCTCGCGGTCGTGGCGCTCGCCCACCGTCTCGTGCTCGAGCCCGAAGCGGAGTTCGACGGGGTCACCGCCGTCGCCGTGGTCGGCCAGATCCTGCTCGACGTCGAGCCCCCGCGCGAGAACGGCACTGCGTGAGCTTCAGCACCGAGTCCCGTCTGACGCGCACGACGGCGGGCACGAGCACGTCGACGCGCACGTCGACGGTCACGCGCTACGACCGCACGCGCCGGGGTCCCGTCCGCGGCGCGGTCTTCGGCGTTCGCCGCGCGGCACGCAACACGGGGCGCGCAGCGCGCGCATCCGTCGCCTGGGTGCGCGAGACGGTCACGGCGGCAGGGATGCTGGTGGTCGTCGCGCTCGTTCTCTGTCTCGTCGCCGGACTGCTGTTCGGCTGGGTCGAGGCCTGGGCTGTGGCTGCGATCGCCCTGGTGCTGCTGGTCGTCTGCGTGCCGTTCATCCTCGGCACCCACGATTACCGGATCGACCTCACGCTCGATCGTGACCGCGTGGTGGCCGGAGCCGAGATCGGGGCCACCCTCGACGTCCGCAACAACGGCGAGCACCTCTCACTGCCCGGTGTCGTCGACGTCCCCGTGGGGGAGGGGCTCGTCGAGGCGCACGTCCCGCTGCTGCGCCCCGGTGCGCATCACCGCGAGCAGCTCACGATCGCCGCTCACCGTCGAGGTGTCATCGATGTCGGCCCCATGACCATCACCCGCGGCGACCCGATCGGCATCCTCCGCCGCGAGCTCCGCTGGCCCGATGTGCAGCGCATCCACGTGCACCCGGTCACGGTTCGTCTTCCCAGCACCAGTGCCGGACTGATCCGCGACCTCGAGGGCACTCCCAGTTCGACCCTGGTCGACGCAGATCTCTCCTTCCACGCCGTGCGCGAGTATGTCATCGGCGATTCCCAGCGCCACGTGCACTGGAAGTCGACGGCCAAGACCGGCAAGCTCATGGTGCGTCAATACGAGGAGTCGCGGCACGCCCGCATCGCGATCATCCTCGATCTCGACGCCGAGTCGTACGAGAGCGACGACGAGTTCGAGAACACGGTCAGCGCCGCGGCATCCCTCGCGCTGCAGGGCGTGCGCGACGGTCGCGACGTGCTCTTCTCGGTGAGCAACGAGATCCCCGAGCACAGTCGTGCCGAGGTGCTCTCGATCCGGACGCTGCCGACCGTGACTCCCAAAGCGCTGCTCGACGCGACCTCGACGATCGATGCGGCCGAACGGGTCATGCGCCTGGAGGCCGTCGCCGCCCTCACCGTGCAGTCGTACCCGGACCTGTCGATCGGGTTCCTGCTGACCGGATCTCGGATGCCGCTCGATCGCCTCCGCCTCGCAGCGGTCAAGCTGCCGGCCGCCGTCGAAGCCGTCGCCGTACGCAGCGAACTCGGCGAGCAGCCCACGATGCGCACGGCGCGCGAGCTCGCGGTGATGACTCTCGGAGCGCTCGGCGACCTGCCGCAGATGCTCGCACGAGGAGCCCTCCGGTGAGCGCGGCACGAGCCCAGCGCGGCGTGGCGAGGTCGCGACGCTCGTTCGCCCTCTCGGCCCTCACCTTCTGGTCGCTCGGCTACGTGCTGGTCGGTGTCGGTCTCGCGACCGCGGCGGTCTGGCCGGTGTACGAATCGCCGCGCGCCCTGGTGGTCGGCTTCGTCGGCGGTCTGCTCGGCATGGCGATCGCCGTGCTCACCCGACTGCTGCGCTGGGGGATGCTGATCGGCATCCTCGCGGCGGTGGGCACCTACCTCGTGGTCGCTGTGCCGCTCGCGATCCCGTCCGCCCTCTCGTCCGTGCCCGCATTCATCGGCGGCCTCCGCGATGCGGTGCTCGGCGTCGTGCTCGGGTGGAAGCAGATGCTCACGCTCAACCCGCCGCTCGGCGAGTATCAGGCCGTGCTCATCCCGTTCCTCGTGGTGATGCTGTTCGGCGCGTTCGTCGCGACGCTCCTCGTGCTCGAGAACGGTCGCCGCGCCACGGCCGCCGTCCCCGTCGTCGCGGCGATGAGCGTGTTCGGCATCGCCTTCGGTGTGAGTGGCACCACGTCGCCCGTCTCGGTTCTCGGAGTCGCGCTTCCCGCTCCCCGGGAGTGGCTGATCGGCGTCGCCCTCTTCGTCTCGGCACTCGTCTGGCTGGTCGGCCGAGCCCGACTGCAGCGTGCGCAGGCGCTGCGCACGGTCGCTGCCGCGAACATCTCCCGCCGGGCGACTCCCGTGTGGCTGACCGTGCGTCGCCATCTTCTCTCTGCGGCACTCGCTGTGGTCGCGCTCATCGCCGGATTCGCGATCGCCCCGGCGGCTGCCGGATGGTCGGACCGTTCGGTGCTGCGCGACGAGATCGAGCCGATGATCGTCGTGCAGGAGCAGGCGAGTCCGCTCAGCGCCTACCGTTCGTGGTTCGCGGGCGGCGCGCTCGATGAGACCGTCCTGCGGGTGCAGGGCGATCCCGGTGCGGTCGACCGCATCCGCCTCGTCACCCTCGACTCGTATGACGGCGAGGACTTCCACATCGACCCGGACGACCGGTTCAGTCGGCTCCCCCGCACGGCGCTCCCCGCTGCCGGGCGCGTCACGCTCGACATCACGATCGGCGACGCCTACCGCGGCATCTGGGTGCCGTCACCGGCCGGTCTCGCAGAAGCGCCGGCGTTCTCCGGCACCCGTGCGGACGCGCTCGCCGACGGGTTCCATGTGAACGAGGGCGGCGACACGGCGATCACCATCGCCGAGACGTCCGACGGCGATGAGGGGCTCATCCCCGGTGACCGCTACTCGGTGCTCGTGGATTCCCCCGGCGACGAGGGCGACATCACCGCACTGCAGGGCGGCGCGTCGAGCCTCGATGCCGATCGGTACCCGGCGCTCGTCGAGTGGGCCGAGATGCAGGAGCAGCCTCGCACCGGCGCGGGCTATCTCGAGATCATCGATCGCCTGCGCTCCCGCGGATACCTCAGCCACGCGCTGCTCGACGACGATGCGGCGGCGGGATGGATCGCCTCGCTCAAGGAGTCGGAGGGCTACGCGTTCGCACCGAGCTACGCCGGGCACTCCGCGGCTCGCGTCGAGGAGCTCTTCACCGACATGGTCGAGCAGGAGCGGAGGGCCGGAGCCGATGCCGCACCCGAGCTGCTCGTCTCGGCTGTCGGCGACGATGAGCAGTTCTCTGTGGCTGCGGCGCTCCTCGCCGAGCACTGGGGCCTCGAGTCCCGCGTGGTGATCGGAATGCGCCTGGCCGCAGCCGAGGAGGTGCCGGGGATCCCCGCGTGCACCGAGACCTGCACCGGGGCGAACATGAGCGCCTGGGTCGAAGTGCGCAGCTCCGGCGCCGACTGGATGCCGGTCGATACCACGCCGCAGTATGCGATGCTCCCGAGCTCCATCACCGAGGGCGAGCAGCTGCCCGAGCATCCGACCGTCCCCGAGCAGCCGCGCTCGGAGGCGTTGGACCCTCCCCAGGCGCAGAGCGACTCGAACAACGACGCGCCCCCACTGGAGGAGCCGCAGTCGGAGCTGCTGGCCATCCTCCTGCCGATCCTGCGAGCGGTCGGTCTGAGCCTGCTCGGACTCGTCCTGCTGGCGCTGCCGTTGCTCGTCCTCGTGCTCGCGAAGAGGTATCGCGCCAGGGCCCGCCGCACGGCGGCGGACCCTGAAGTGCGACTCGCGGGGGCGTGGGAGGAGCTCGTCGACGTGTACGCCGACCATGACGTCGCGATGGATACGCAGGGCACGCGCACGCAGCGTGCGCTCTCGACCGACCGTGAGGCGGCGGACCGTCTGGCGGCGCTCGTCGACCGAGCGGTCTTCGCCGAGCATCCGCCGACGAAGGACGACGCGAGTGCCGCGTGGGAGATCGTGGACGCGGAACGCACCGAGCTCGCGCATGCCGGCAAGCGGTGGCGCCGTCTCGTCATGCGGGTGCGGCCAGCGTCGTTCATCGGCCGGGTGCGGTCAGCGGGCGGCATCCGTTTCTTCGGTCTTCGGCCCGCGCTCGGTACGCTCGGATGGACCGGTTCGCTCGACGACCGGAAGAAGGGGGACTCATGACCGCGCCCGTGGATACCGGCTACGCGACGATGCTCGTCATCGTGAGCGGTGTCGGGGTGCTCATCGGCATCGCCATCTACGTCTGGTACGCGTACGCGCTCTCGCGCCTGTTCCCGCGCATCGACGGCGAAGGGTGGAAGGGCTGGGTCCCGATCCTCAACGAGGCTGAGATCCTGGCGCGAGGGGGAGTCCCCGCCTGGTCGGTGGTCTTCTACTTCATCCCGCTCGTGCAGCTGTACGGCATCTACCTCAAGGTCGTCGCGACTCACCGCATCAACCAGCGATTCGGGCGGGGCGCCGGTATGACGGTGCTCGCGATCCTGCTTCCGCCGGTGTGGGCGACGGTGCTCGCCTGGGGCGCACCGCCCTACCCCGAGGGCGACCGGCTGGCCGCACTGCAGCCCGGTCCGCGTCGCACCTCGCAGCCCGCCGCAGCGCCCGCGCGTGATGCATCGGGCTACACGATCCCCTCGCTCGCGCCGCACGCGCAGAGCCAGCCGGATGCTCCGGCGCTCATCTTCCCCGACTACGCGGCCCCGCCCCGGGCGACCGCGCCGTCCGAGTCCGCGGGCGGCGCCGATTCCGCGGCACCGGCTGCGCAGTCCGGCTGGGGCGCACCGCCCCAGCCGCCCCAGCCGCCGTCGGCTCCGTCATTGGCACCGTCATCGGCTCCGATGGCGCCGCTCGGTCCGCCGCCCGTTCCCGGAGCGCAGCCGCCGACGTTCGCCCCGTCCGGCGGGCAGTCGCCCAACGTCGGAGCGCCTGCCGCGTCGTTCGCGCCGCCCGCGCCGCCGGCTGCACCGCAGCCTCCTGCGCCTGTGGCCGCGCCGCAGCCTCCCGCGCCGATGGCATCGCCGCAGCCTCCTGCTCCGCAGCCTCCTGCTCCGCAGCCTCCTGCGCCGTCATCCGCTCCGCAGCCTCCGGCTCCCGTCGAGGCGCACCCGACGACCGGGATCATGGCCGCGATGGGCGGAGAACCGGTGGCCCCGCAGCCATCCGCTCCTGCCGCCCCGCACCAGCCCGCTCCGTTCGAGGACGCGCCTTTCGTGGCGCCCGCCGCGCCGTTCGCACCGCCGGCCGCAGCCGATCACGGGGCAGCGGAGCAGTCGGCCGCCGTGCCGACCGTCGACCCGCAGCGCGTCGTGCGACCCGCCCCGCCGTCCTTCCGCGACGGAGCCTCCGACCTCGAACCGCAGATGCCCGTCATCCGTCCGGCCCCGTCGGCGACGGCTGACACCTCCGGGGCTTCTGCGGCCTCTGCGGCGCCGGCAGTGCCGGCAGCGCCGTCGGTCCCGGCGGCCGACGCCCTGTCGGAGGCCGCGGCACCCCCGGCCGTTCCGACGCCACTCGGCGGGCTCGCCGCCGATGTCGACAAGACGGTCGTCACTCCGCGACCCGCAGAGATCGACGTCGACGACTTCGATGCCACCGTGGTCGTGGCGCGCAAGCGCGGCATCCGTCGATCGCTCGTGCTCGACGACGGCCGCAAGTTCTCGCTCTCCGGCGCGAGCGTCGTGATCGGTCGCAATCCGATCGGCGAGCCGGGCGAGCAGCGACTCGCGATCTCCGACACCACGCGCACGCTGTCGAAGACGCACGCCCGTCTCGTCGTGCACGACGACGAGTGGCGCCTCACCGATCTGCACGCCACGAACGGCGTCGTCGTGGTCGAGGAGAACGGCACCGAGACCCTGCTCGATCCGGGCGAGAGCGTCACCGGAAACGGGCGCTTCATCCTCGGTGAGGTGGGCATGCACGTCCTGGCGGAGCGCGATTCGTGAGTCTCTCCTCAGTCGTCCTCAACGTCGCGTCGCTGACCGACACCGGTCTCAAGCGCGCCGCGAACGAGGATTCGATGCTCGTCGCGTCGCCGGTCTTCCTGGTCGCCGACGGCATGGGCGGGCATGAAGCGGGCGACCGGGCCAGCGCGGCCGTGGTCGAGGCCTTCGAGCCGCTGCGAGGACGCACGGTCGAGGTCGCCGACATCGGCGAGGCGCTGAGCCACGCTGCGGCCGTGGTCGAGGACATCTCGGCCGGGCACAGACGCGGTGCGGGGAGCACGGTCACCGGCGTCGCTCTCGTCGAGCACGACGGTGCGCCGCACTGGCTGGTGTTCAACGTCGGCGACTCCCGGGTCTACAGACACCACGGCAACGACCTGACGCAGCTGACGATCGACCACTCGCTGGGGCAGGAGCTCGTGGATGCCGGAGATCTGCGCCCCGAGGACCTGGCATCGTTCTCGCAACGCAACGTGATCACCAGGGCTATCGGTGCACCGGACAGCACTGCCGACAGCTGGCTGATTCCCGTGGTCGACGGCGAACGCCTGCTGCTGTGCTCCGACGGGTTGAGCGGCGAGGTCAGCGACGAAGCCATCCGGGCGACGCTGACGATGAACGGACGCCCCGAGACCGCCGCCGCTGCGCTGGTGAGTCGCGCGCTCAAAGCAGGCGGGCGCGACAACGTCTCGGTCGTCGTGATCGACGTGGTCGCCGGTGGTGCGCGCACGCGACCCGATGAGAGCACGGCCGGCCGCATCGCGGCATCCGCCTCACTGACCGATTCCATGCTCGAGGGCACGACGATTCCGGTGCGGGTGCGATGACCGACGACGAGAACGACGGCGAAGAGACCGTCATCCTCACTCGCCGTGACCGGAGGCGAAGCAGCGCCGTCGCTGATGCTCCGTCCGCGTCCGCGTCCGCGTCCGCGCCCGCGCCCGCGGACGTCGAGCCGGTGCCCGCGGACGTCGAGCCGGTGGTCGAGCCGGTGTCCGCGGATTCGCGCGATTCGAGCGACTCCGGAGACGATCACGACACGGACATCACCGCCGCCTCGCCCGTGGACCCCGAGGATGCGCTCGTGGACCCCGAGGATGCGCTCGTGGACTCTGAGGCCTCGTCCGTGGACCCCGAGGATGCGCCAGCGGACGCTGACGACGAGGTCGGCTCTGGCGCTGGCTCGGATGCCGTCGATGAGGCGACCGTCGTGGTGGACCGCAGCGTCGGTGCCGTCGATGCGCCTGCGGAAGCCCCTGATGAGGCGACCGTCGTCGTCGATCGGAGCGCCCGTGCCGTCGAGGCGGCCGCCGATCCTTCCGGTGCCGAACTCGTCGATGAGGCGACCGTCGTGGTGTCCCGACCGCCGCGAGGTCTGCGGCGCAGGCGGAAGAAAGGCGCTGACGCGCAGGACGATGCGCCGGTCGACACCACCCCCGCTGCCGGGCCCGTGTCGTTCGAGGCGCCGACCGATGCCCCGGCTCCGGAGATCTACCGTCCTCGTCCCGCTCCCCTCGGACCCTCCGCACCTCCGGTCGTCGTCGGCGCTGCCGCGCCCACGCGCGCGGTGGACCCGGAGCTTCCTTCCGTCGCGAAGCAGGGCCTGCGCTGGAGCATGATGACTCTCCTCGCCTTCGCGGCCGCCTGCGCCGTCTCCGTCGTCGGACTGGTCGCACTGGGCTTCGTCGTCTTCGCCTGAGGCTTCTTCGCCTGAGACTTCTTCGCCTGAGACTTCTTCGCCGGGCAGAGACGATGCGCTTGGCATCGTGCATCGCTATGTCATAGGGTCGCAGTGAGTCTTTGAGGGGGGATCTCGAATGTCAGAGCGGATCATGGTCACGCAGGCCGGGATGGACCAGCTGATCGACCAGCTGCGCAATGCCGTCCAGCATTTCACGCAGCTTCTCGAGGCTCTCGATCACGAGGTCTCCACGCTGCGAGGCAGATGGACCGGTGAGGCCGCTGACGCCTACGACCGGGCCCAGCGCGAATGGACCGCCAGGCTGACGGCCCTCAACGAACTGCTTGCCGAGCATCGCCAGACGACCGTGCGCGCCCAGGAGATCTTCCAGGACGCGCGGCGGAAGAACGAAGCGCTCTGGTCCTGAGGCCGCGGCCTCTCCGAACTTCGCCATCACCTGGAGTCACACCATGTCCTGGAATCCCTACGCCTCGACGTCCGAAGAGCAGGGAGAGGTCGACGCCCACTCGGGGGCGGACGACACCGAAGCGGTCACCGTCGCGCTGCTCGACGACGGTGACCTCCACGAACTCACGATCGTCGACGACTGGCGGTCCAAGATCGATCCCGAGTCCCTCGCGGCTGCAGTGTTCACCGCGTACAGCCGTGCCGAGCGGGCGCGCCTCGACGATGTCCGAGACCGTGCGCGACTCGAATCGGAGCGCGGCGACGCTCCGGGCATCCCGACTCCGTCCGCGCCCGACATCCCCGCCGCGCTCCTGATCGAAGTCAGCCGGGAACAGCCCGACTACCTCGCCACGTTCGATGAGTCCCTGCGGGCGGCCCGCCCCCTCACCAGCGCCGACGGCAACGTCACCGTCACCGCCGTCGGAGGTTCATTGGGCGCGGTCGAGTTCGATGCGACCTGGCTGCGCTTCGCCGTCGGGCGTGACATCGCCGAGGCTGCGCGACCGCTGGTCGCGCAGGCCATTCGGACCGGAGCGGAGATCGAGCAGGAGATGCGGGAGAGATTCCCCGCCGTGACCGAGTTCAAGCGTCTCCGGGCGCTCAAGGTCGCCGCACGTCAGTCGTGACCGCGGCGATGGATCCGATCTGCAGAATATGAGGGGGAGACGATGACCGATCTGGATACCGATGCCGTCGTCGGCGATCTTCGGCTGGACGCCACGCGCTGGGACAACGTCTCGGCCGAGTTCACCCGCGCCGTCACAATGATGTCGGAGGGTGCGACGCTGCCGTTCGCGTCCTTCGACGGCATCACCCACGGCCTCGGGGCGACGACGACGTACAACGACGTGCTCGACCGGCTTCGGACGCTTCTCGAAGGCGGCGTGACCGAGACCGCGCGCATCGCGGAGGCCCTTCGGGGCACGGCGACGAACATCGAGACCGCCGATCAGGATGCCAGCGGTGGGTGACCCGCGGGTTCTCGTCGCCCTGCGACGGAACACGGACGGTCATCAGCGTGCGATGGAGGGTGTGTAGCAGTGGGGATTCCAACCAACCAGGCGGACTTCGATGCGGGTGTCGACAAGATCACGCCCAAGATCGGTGAAGTCGAGACGAAGATCGACGAGTGTCAGGCCAAGGTCAGCGACATCGACTGGCCCTCGGGATGGGAGCGTCTCGGCCAGGGCCTGCTCACGGCGATCTTCCCGATCGCCGGCTTCTACTTCGGAGCGAAGGACATCGAACGGCTCATCGCCGATCAGCCCGCCGTGCAGGCGATGCTCGAGGATGCGGCGCAAGGGGCAGCCGACATCGCCGAGCAGGTGCTGCAGCTGGCCAGCCCCGGCAACCCCTTCGCGTTGAAGATCATGGCGAACGAGTGGGATGACATCAACACCGTGCTCACGGGGGTCGTCGGGAGCCTGGGGGACGACAAGTTCTATGCGACCACGAGCTGGCAGGACGGCATGGGGCGCTACTACGCCCAGGTGCCCGCGGGCCAGCAGGCCGCACTCGAGGGGCTGATCCCTCACGTCGAGAACATGCGGACGTACCTCCGCGAACACTCCGACAACATCATCCGGCTCTGGTGGGATCTCTATGAGGAGGTGGTCGCGTTCGTGATCGACGCGATCCCGCTCGCATCGAAGTTCATCTCCGCGAACCCCATCAAATGGCTCGACATGGCGGAGCCGATCGCCGACTGCATCGCGCGGGTGCTCGAGGCGGTGCAGAACATCGTCTCGCTGATCTTCGAGTTCGGCATGGCCTCCAACAGCAACCTCGAGACCTTCCGCGCGAGCGCGTCGAACACCGCGGGGACGGACTTCGGCAAGTGGCCCGTCGCGCGGCTCGCGTGATGCGCGTGGGGTCGGATCCCCACCGCTCGGTCATCGCGCGGTGGGGAGCGGGGATCGGCGTCGTCCTTCTCTCGCTCACGGCGACCGGGTGCTCGATGGGATCGTCGGAGGATGACGCCGACGCGCAGATCGTCATGGAGTTCTTCGATCGGCTGATCGAGGGAGACGCCGCCGGCGCGGGCTCCCTACTCAGCGATCGATCCATCGTGAGCCCTGCGGCCCTCGACGATGACCTCTATGCCGACGCCGTGCGACCTGTCGAGGCTCGGGTCACCGCCGTCACGGGATCGGCGTCCGACGCCTCCGTCTCGGTGGAGTATCGCCTGGATGGCGAATCGGAGCCCCGCAGCATCAGGGTGAGGACGACGACGGTCGAGGGTGAGCCGCGGATCGCGCAATGGGGCGACCTCGGCGTCTACTTCGATGGCCAGGGGCTCCCCGCAGCGCTGGACGTCGACGGGATTACCGCCTTCGACCTGACAGCAACCGATCCACTGCGGCTGCTGCCCGGCGTCTACGACCTCGAGTACTCCGACGAACAGGAGCTCACCACGATCGATCCCGACGGCGGCGACGGCGAGCCGTTCGCCGTGGAGTTCCCCGCCGACGGGTCATCCATCGAGGTGCCGGAGGGGGCCGAGATGGTCTCGCAGATCATGGTGTTGCACCCGGTGCTGCGCGCGGAGGTCGCGGAGGAGGCTCAGGCCCAGGTCGACCAGCTGCTCGCGGCGTGCACGGCCAGCGGGCTGACGGGGAGCGAATGCCCGTCGGTCATCGCCGACGGCGTGGCGAACCGCGCCTACGAGGGCCCCGTCGACCGGAACTCGATCGCGTGGCAGCAGGACAAGCCCCTCGAACTCGTCTACGGAGACGCGGTGCGGGCGGGTGCCCCCTTCACCGTGAGCTTCAGCTGGCCGAGCGGCCCGCAGCAGATGACCGTGGATGTCGTGGCAGAGGTGCAGCGCGACGCCTCCGGTGCCGTCGCCGTCGACTTCGATTGAGCATCCGCTCACCGGATCTTGTCGGGCCAGCTCAGCCGGTCAGCTCAGCCGGCCAGCTCAGTCGGCCAGCTCGGCAGGTCAGCTGAGCCGGTCGCTGTCGGCGCCCGTGTCCGGCGTGTGCAGCAGCCCGCCCTCGCGCTCGACGTCGCTTGGATCGTCGACGGGCGCCTCCCTACGGCGTCGCAGCACGATGAGGATGCCGAGCACACCGAGCAGGCTCGCTCCACCGATCGCAGTGAACAACGCGGCCTCGCGCGTGAGGAGGAACGACGAGGCTCCGTGATCGGGGTCGACCGTAGCGGAGGGAGGTCGGGCAGCGCTCTCGGTGGTGTCGAAGTACGGGCTCACCGGGCCCCGCGTGGTCTCGTCGGGGAGCAGCTCGATCGCGGCGAACGGCTGGATGAAGCCCCACCCGTTCACATCGTCGCGATTGTCGGCATCTGCACGCAGGCCCGTGGCGGTGAGCCGGTAGGCCCATCCCGCCGGAGGATCCTCGGGGTGCGCCTCAGCGACGAGGGCTGCCGCCGCACTGGCGTATCCGGTGGCGAAGCTCGACGCAGGGGCGTCGCCTGCGAAGATGCAGTCCCCGCCGCCGGCCGCCGCCGTGAGCACGTTGCCGCCGGGAGCCGTCACATCGACCTGGGGACCGTGGATCGAGCTCTCGGTGGCGCGGCCGTTGCCGTCCGCTGCGCTGACCCCGAGCGCCTGTTCGTACGCCGCGGGGTACCGCGCGGCGTCCGCCGCGTCGGCGTCTGACGCGCGATTGCCGCCGCTCGCCACCACCAGGGCGCCGACTGCGGCTGCATGCTCGACGGCGGCGCGGAGCTCGGCGGAGTCGCTGCTCTGCGACATCGAGACGTTGATGATGTCGGCGCCGTTGTCTGCGGCCCAGTGGATTCCGTCGGCGAGGCGTTGCGAGGTCGGACCATACCCCTTGTCGACGTCCTGCTGCTGGGTGCTGCGGAATGTCCGCACCGACAGCAGTCGAGCGTCGGGTGCGAGTCCGACCACACCCGAACCCGGGACGGGCTGCGCTGCGATCTGACCGGCGATGGCGGTGCCGTGGCCCGTCGTGTCGCTCAGGCCGTCGGCCCGCTCGCCGTCGCCGACGAGATCGACGCCGCCGATCACGACGCCGGCGAGGTGCGGATTGCTCGCGTCGATCCCCGAATCGACGATCGCGACGACGATGCCCTTGCCCGTGGCGAGCCTGTTCGCGTCCTCGGCGCCGAGCTGCCCCAGGGCGACCGGAGTCTCTGGGCTGAAGACCACGGTGCCAGGGGTGCACGCCTGACCCTCCGCCGCAGTCGACACGAGGGACGGCACGAGGGACGAGGACGGCACGAGCGACGAGGCCGGGGCGAGCGACGAGGACGGCACGAGGGACGAGGACGCGGCGGTCGACGCCAGCGCCGTCGACGGCACGCCGAGCATCGCGGCGCCGAGCATGACGGCGGCGAGGGCGGCGGTGCGACGTCGCATCAGTTCGTCCCGGAGCCGGGCGACTCCCTCGCGGCTTCGGTGGTCAGGGCGGGCCCTGCGGCGAAGAACTCGAGCCACGCGTCGGACACGCGTCCCACGTCGTCGGGAGAGTAGCCGAGCTGCGCGATCGGTCCGCTCGCGGCATCCTCCGCGCTCTGCTCGGCGGTCGCATCGGGGATCGCGTAGGCGGTGCCGGATTCGTCGATGAGCACGGCCAAGCCGACGGCGTCATCCGACGCGGCGCTGACCTGCACCAGGGCTCCGCCACCGACCTTGACATCGACTGCCGAGCGCTCTTCGGGCAGCGCGGTCGTGGTCGCGCCGAGCACGGTGTGCGCGTCGTCGGTGAGGACGGCGCAGGGAGTCTCGCCCGCGGCGAGAGGCTTCAGCGGCAGCGTGGGCCAGTCATCGCCTCCGATGTACGGCACCGTCGGCACGTCTCCGGTCTCAGCGGGCGACACCTCTTTCTCGGATGCCTCCTGGCCGCTGCCGAGCAGGTACAGCTGGTAGGCGAGCGGGCTGAGACGTGCGAGCTCGCCCGTCGCGAGCGCCACATAGCGTTCGTCGGCCGGAGTGCCCTGCGTGTGCACGATGGTTCCCGCCGTCAGGTTCGTGTCGGGCACCGGGGCGCCCATCGCGTTGAGCCTGATCGGCTCGAGCTCCTCGCCGGACTCGAAGAGGTTGAGCCAGCGGCCGTCGACCTCGAGGATGTCGCTGGTTCCGAGACCGACCGCGCGGAGCACGGCGTTCGCGTCATCGGCCGAGACGGCGTAGCGCAGGCCGTCGGCGATCACGAAGAGCTCATCACCGCGCTGGACGACCGCGCCCGTGCCCGTCGAGACATCGGCGATCGGAGAGCTCGCCAGGGAGACCGCGGCGCCTTCGCCCTCGTCGACGCACGCGGTCCACGACGAGTTGATGAGCGCATCCGGGGCCGGAAGATCGTCGGGGGCGCCGAGGATGCCGATCGCCGGGCCGACAGGGATCCCGTCGAGCGCGGCCTGATCGGTGCGCACCACCTTGAACTCGCCGGCGGGGATCAGCAGGCGTGCGCTGGCGGTGTTGATCACCGGGTAGAGCGTTCCGTCGACCGAGACGTAGCGAGCCCCGGTGTCGGTGGCGACGATCAGCCGGTTGTTCTGCCAGTCTCCGGGGAGCCCAGGCTGCATGATGCCCCAGAACACCCCGACGAGGATGACGCCCACCGTGAGCGCCACCCCGGCCACGACTGCGCGCAGCGGCTTCGCGGGGTCGAGTTCCTTGCCTCCGGGAGCGCCACCGGTGAATGCCGAGAGCAGTCGACGCCGGCTGAAGCCCTGCGCCTCGATCAGATCCTTCTTGGTCGCCATCGGTCAGACGAGCCCTGCCGTGGTGACGCCGAGCGGCAGCAGGAGCGCGAGAGCGATCACTTCGACGGTATCGCCGAGGCGGGTGAGCCGCAGGCGGGCCTTCGGAGTCAGCAGCGTCAATCCGACGAGGATGACGGTCGCGACGACGAGGATGAGGAGCATCCAGGTGCGCACGTCCGGGAGCGCGAGCGCCACGGTCACGCCCGTCGTGGCGAGGCCGATCGCTCCGATGGCCATGAGCACGAGCACGCCGAGGCGGGCGTGGATCTGCCGTGACTGGAACATCATCCCCACGAATGCGAGAACGCAGAGCAGAGCTCCGAACACGCCGCTCGCGGCGACCAGGGGGGTCGCGATCAGGGCGGCGAGGCCGAGCGCTGCCCGCAGCGCGATGAGGGTGCGCGTTCCGGCCGCTGCGCGGCGTTTGACCTCGTCGGCGTCGATCGGCTCGGGGGCGGCGAACATGTCGGCGTCGCTCTGCGGCGAGATCACCCGGATGCGGGTGGAGGTGAGAGCGAGCCACGGGATGCCGTTGGCGAGAAGCGCCGTGGTCGCGAGCATGATCGCGTAGGGCGCGAGCGCATCTCCGAAG
>Ga0308166_1001575_pt1 | contig 23802 bp, 15 predicted proteins | sample PhyCR2_2_FD_202137 | JGI IMG/M metagenome (GOLD analysis project Ga0308166, IMG submission 202137) | Phyllosphere microbial communities from UC Gill Tract Community Farm, Albany, California, United States - DLSLCC.R2 | ecosystem: Host-associated > Plants > Phyllosphere > Unclassified | place... | reverse complement strand
AAGATGCTCGGCTGCTCGCTGATCCTGGCCAAGGCCAATCCCCTGCTCGCCTACGGCATCGTGGGGCTCGGCGCCTCCGCATACTCGCCCGCCAAGTACGGCATCCTGGCCGAGGTATTGCCGCCGCGCCGCCTCGTGGCGGCCAATGGCTGGATCGAGGGCACGACCGTGCTCGCCATGATCCTCGGCACGGTGCTGGGCGGCGTCCTCTCCGCCAATCCGCAGGCGATCGCGTGGCTGCTGCACCTGACCCTGCCATGGCGGGCCACGCCCATCGGGATGGCGGTCGCCGTGATCGTGATGACGTATCTGCTGGCGACACTCCTGAACCTGCCCGTGATGCACGCCGGCGCGCGCCCGGCCGACACGAAGCGCCCGCTGCCGGTCCTGCTCGTCGACTTCTACCGCTGCAACCGGAAGCTGTGGCAGGACCGCGAAGGCCGCATCTCGCTGGGGGTCACGTCGCTGTTCTGGGGCAGCGGCATGGTGCTGCAGGTGCTCTTGCTGACGTGGGCGCAGAACGTGCTCGGTCTCACGCTGGACCGTGCCGCGGCGCTGCAGGGCGTGTTCGCACTCGGCGTCGCGGTGGGCGCCGTCGCCGCCGGCAAGGCCGTGCCGCTCGTGCGCTCGCTGTCCGTGATGCCGCTGGGGGCCGTGATGGGCGTCGGGCTGTGCGCGATGGTGTGGGTGCATTCCGTCGCGGTGGCGCTGCCGCTGCTGCTCTCGATCGGCATCCTGGCCGGCCTGTTCGTCGTGCCGATGAACGCGATCCTGCAGCACCGCGGCCACCGCCTGATGCCTGCCGGCCAATCGATCGCCGTGCAGAACTTCAACGAAAACCTCGCCATCCTCGCGATGACGTCCACCTATGCGCTGGCCCTGCAGGCGCAGCTACGGCTCGATACCGTGCTCGTGCTGCTGGGCCTCCTGATCGTGCTCGTCACGCTGGTCTTGCGCGGGATGGCGGCGCCGCGGATCGACTGAAGTGTCCGCCGGCGGTGTCCGCCCGGTGTCCGTTCGGGTGTCCGCGTGTCCGACCGTATCGCACGCGCCACGCCCATCCGTATGTATCAGTCTTGTTACACATCAAATAAGGTAATGGCTGAACGGCAAGACTAGAATATTTTCCTTCTTTCAACCATGAATGCAGGGTAAATATGATACGTTTCCCGATCGGCCTGGCGGCGCTATGCCTCAGCATGGCGGCAATCGCGGCGGAACCTTTCGATGACAAATTCCGCCAGCTCGACGAATTGCTGCCCACCCCGACCTCGATCCGCACCGCCTCCGGCGCCCCGGGACACGCCTACTGGCAGCAGCGCGCCGACTACACGATCCGCGCCACGCTGGACGAAAGCAGGCGCGCCATCAGCGGCACCGAGACGATCACGTATCACAACAATTCGCCCGACACGCTGTCCTACCTGTGGATCCAGCTCGACCAGAACATCTACAAGCGCGATTCCGACGCGCGCATGACGGCGACCGTGCCCTCGCGCGACGCCTGGGCCAAGGCGCGCGGGCCGGAAGACGGCTATAAATTCGACGCGCTGCGCTCCGTGCTGGAAAAGAGCACGTTCGACGGCGGCTTCAGGATCGCCGCCGTGAAGGATGCGGGCGGCCGTCCGCTGCACGTCGCGATCAACCGCACGATGATGCGCATCGACCTGCCGCAGCCCCTGAAGCCGGGCGCGAAGGTCGCGTTCTCGATCGACTGGAGCTACAACATCAACGAGCAGAAGGTGCTCGGCGGCCGCTCCGGCTACGAGAAGTTCGACGAGGACAAGAACGACCTGTTCGAGATCGCCCAGTGGTTTCCGCGCATGGCCGCGTACTACGACGTGACGGGCTGGCAGCACAAGCAGTTCCTCGGCACCGGCGAATTCACCCTGGAATTCGGCGACTACGACGTGCAGCTGACCGTCCCCGCCGACCATATCGTGGCCGCCACCGGCGAGCTGCAGAATCCGGGCGAGGTGCTGACCGCCGCCCAGCGCCAGCGCCTGGAGCAGGCGCGCACGGCCAGCAAACCGGTCATCATCGCCACCCAGGCCGAGGCCGAGGCGCGCGAAAAGACCCGCGCCGGCGGCACGAAGACGTGGCGCTTCCGCGCCAAGAACGTGCGCGATTTCGCGTGGGCGTCGAGCCGCAAGTTCATCTGGGACGCGCAAGGCTTCAAGAAGGACGCGACCAATGTGCTGGCGCAGTCGTTCTACCCGAAGGAAGGCAATCCGCTGTGGGAAAAATACTCGACGGCCGCCGTGATCCACACGATCGCCGAGTACAACAAGTATTCGTTCGACTACCCGTATCCCGTCGCGATTTCCGTGAACGGCCCGGTGGGCGGGATGGAATATCCGATGATCTGCTTTAACGGCCCGCGCCCGACGAAGGACAAGAAGACGGGCGAGCTCACGTACTCCAGCCGCACCAAGTATGGCCTGATCAGCGTCGTGATCCACGAGGTGGGCCACAACTACTTCCCGATGATCGTCAACTCCGACGAGCGCCAGTGGACGTGGATGGACGAAGGCCTGAACAGCTTCCTGCAATACCTGGCCGAACAGGCGTGGGAAGAGCACTATCCGCAATCGCGCGGCGAACCGCGCGCCATCGTCGACTACATGAGGAGCACCAACCAGGTGCCGATCATGACGAACTCGGAATCCATCGCCGCCCTCGGCTACAACGCGTACGCGAAGCCGACGGCCGCGCTGATCGTGCTGCGCGAGACGGTGCTGGGCCGCGAGCTGTTCGACTTCGCCTTCCGCGAATACGCGCAGCGCTGGAAGTTCAAGCGCCCGACGCCGTCCGACTTCTTCCGCACGATGGAAGACGCCTCCGGCACGGACCTCGACTGGTTCTGGCGCGGCTGGTTCTACACGACCGACCACGTGGACGTGAGCGTCGACGGCATCAGCGAATACACGGTCGGCACGAAGGACCCCGAGATCGAGAAGGCGTGGAAGAAGGCGCAACGCGATGCCGAACCGATCTCGATCACGGACCAGCGCAACAAGGGCACCCTGCCGCGCCGCGTGGACTCCCATCCGGAGCTGAAGGACTTCTACAACGAGCACGACGCGTTCACGGTCACGAACCGCGACCGCAACAAGTACAACGAAGCGCTCGGCGACCTGGAAGACTGGGAGAAGAACCTGCTCAAGGAAGGCAAGCATCTGTACCTCGTCGACTTCAGCAACCTCGGTGGCCTCGTGACGCCGCTCGTGCTGGAGATCACCCTGCAAAGCGGGAAGAAGTATGTCGAGCGCATCCCGGCCGAGGTGTGGCGCTACACGCCCAGGAAGATCACGAAGCTGATCGTCACGGACGAACCGATGGTCGCGCTGACGCAGGACCCGAACTGGGAGACGGCCGACACGGACACCAGCAACAACAGCTGGCCGCGCAAGGCGATGCCGTCGCGGCTCGAGTTGTACAAGACCGAGCATGACAAGGACAACCTCATGAGGGACTTCAACGAGAAGCTGAAGACCAAGGACGACAAGGCGGAATAACACGCCCGACGTCTGCCCGCGGCAACGGCGCCCACGAGGTGCCGTTGCCGTTTTCACTTTTGACATCGACATGAAACGCCTACCCCTCATCGCCCTCCTCGTCCTGGCCTCGGCCACCCACGCCCAGGGGTTCGACGACAAATTCCGCCAGCTGGACGAACTGCTGCCGACACCCAGCGACACCCGCACCGCATCCGGCGCGCCGGGCCACGCGTACTGGCAGCAGCGCGCCGACTACCGCATCCGCGCGACGCTCGACGAAGCCGGGCGCGCCGTCACCGGTTCGGAAACCATCACCTACCACAACGACTCGCCGGACACGCTGGCCTACCTGTGGGTGCAGCTGGACCAGAACATGTTCCGCGCCGATTCGGACAACCGCCGCATCGCCAGCCATCCGTCGCGCGACGCGTGGCGGTCGGGCGGCACGCCGTTCGAGTCGGCGAGCTTCCTCATCGAGAGCGCGAAATTCGACGGCGGCTTCAAGGTCGCGTCGGTGACGGACCGCGGCGGCCACCCGCTGCGCACCACGATCAACAAGACGATGATGCGCATCGACCTGGCCGAGCCGCTGAAGCCCGGCGCGCGCGTTGCGTTCGACATCGCGTGGCGCTTCAACGTGCCCGAGACGACCGTGCTCGGACGGCGCATGGGCTTCGAGCGGTTCGACAAGGAGGACAAGAACGACCTGTTCGAGATCGCCCAGTGGTTCCCGCGCATGGCCGCGTACTACGACGCGCACGGCTGGCAGAACAAGCAGTACGTGGGCGACGGCGAGTTCACACTGGAATTCGGCGACTACGACGTCGAGCTGACGGTCCCCGCCGACCACATCGTCGCCGCGACGGGCGAGTTGCAGAACGCGGGCGCCGTGCTGACTGCGGCGCAACGCGAGCGCCTCGCGCGGGCGCGCACGGCCGACAAACCCGTCGTCATCGTCACACAGCAGGAAGCGGAAGCGAACGAGAAGCAGCGCGCCACGACAATGAAGACGTGGCGCTTCAAGGCGTCCAACGTGCGCGACTTCGCGTGGGCATCGAGCCGCAAATTCATCTGGGACGCGCAGGGTTTCAGGAAGGACGGGACGAACGTCCTCGCCATGTCGTTCTACCCGAAGGAAGGCAACCCGCTGTGGGAACGGTACTCCACGCAGGCCATCATCCACACCATCGCCGAGTACAACAAGTACGCGTTCGATTACCCGTACCCCGTCGCCATCTCCGTGAACGGTCCGGTGGGCGGCATGGAATACCCGATGATCTCCTTTAACGGCGGCCGGCCCGTGAAGGACAAGAAGACGGGCGAGCTGACGTATTCGAAGAACACGAAATATGGCCTGATCAGCGTGATCATCCACGAGGTGGGCCACAACTACTTCCCGATGATCGTCAACTCCGACGAGCGCCAGTGGACGTGGATGGACGAGGGCCTGAACTCGTTCATGCAGTTCCTGGCCGAGCAGGCGTGGGAAGACCACTATCCGTCGCGCCGCGGCGAAGCGCGCAATATCGTCGACTACATGAAGAGCCGCAACCAGGTGCCGGTGATGACGAACTCGGAATCCGTCACGCAGCGCGGCAACAACGCGTACGCGAAACCGGCGACCGCGCTGAACGTCCTGCGCGAGACGGTCCTCGGCCGCGACCTGTTCGACTTCGCCTTCCGCGCATACGCGCAGCGCTGGAAATTCAAGCGCCCCACGCCGGCCGATTTCTTCCGCACGATGGAAGATGCGTCGGGCACGGACCTCGACTGGTTCTGGCGTGGCTGGTTCTACACGACGGACCATGTCGACGTGAGCGTGGACGGCATCAGCGAATACACGGTCGGCACGAAGGATCCGGAGATCGAAAAGGCGTGGAAGAAGGCGCAGCACGACCTCGAACCGGTCTCGGTCACGGACCAGCGCAACCAGGGCACGCTGCCCCGTCGCGTGGACTCCCATCCGGAACTGAAGGACTTCTACAACGGGCACGACGCGTTCACGGTCACGAACCGCGACCGCAACAAGTACAATGAGGCGCTGGGCGGCCTCGAAGACTGGGAACGAAACCTGCTGAAGGAAGGCAGGCATCTGTACCTCGTCGACTTCGGCAACGTCGGTGGACTCGTGACGCCGCTGATCCTCGAGATCACGCTTGCGAGCGGCAAGACATACGTCGAGCGGATTGCGGCCGAGGTGTGGCGCTACAATCCGAAGAAGATCACTAAGCTGATCGTCACGGACGAACCGATGGTCGCGCTGACGCAGGACCCGAACTGGGAGACGGCCGACACGGACACCAGCAACAACAGCTGGCCACGCAAGGCAGTGCCGTCGCGGCTGGAGTTGTACAAGACCGAGCGTGACAAGGACAACCTGATGAGAGACTTCAACGAGAAGCTGAAAAAGGTGGACAAGTGAAGCTGCAGCGCATCGCGATGTTGCTGTGCGCCTGCGTGAGCGTCCACGCCGCCGCGCACCGCTTCCACGCCGGCATCGCCGACATCAGCTACAACGAGCGCACGGGCAGCACGGAAGTCGTGCACACGTACATGGCGCACGACGTGGAGGCGCTGCTGACGGCACTGTACCAGCGCCAGTTCGACCTGTCCGATCCCGAGGACCAGGCCGTGCTGCGCAAGTACGTGGAAAAGCAGTTCTGGCTGGCCGACAAGGACGGCCGCCGCCTGCCGCTGAACTGGGTGGGGGTGACGGTCGACACGGACAGCGTCGTCGTGTTCCAGGAGGCCGTGCGCACGCCCGTCGCGCACGTCGAGACGATCCACGACGCCGTGCTGAGCGACTTCCTGCCCGACCAGCAGAACACCGTGAACCTGACGGCGAACGGCAGCCTGCGCACGTTCGGCTTTACCAGCAGCCGCACCGAACTCTCCGTCCAATGATGCGCCCGATCGCCCTGCTGCTCGCCACGCTGTTCGTGCCCGCCTGCGCGTGGGCGGACGATCCCGTGATCCAGCGCGTGCTCGTCGAGGGCGCGCGCACGAGCCAGCTGGGCATCGCGGATGCCGCCAGCGCCGGCACCGTCAACCAGAAGGAACTGGCGATGCGCACCGTGTACCGGCCCGGCGAACTGCTGGAAGCGGCGCCGGGCCTGATCGTCAGCCAGCACAGCGGCGAAGGCAAGGCGAACCAGTTCTTCCTGCGCGGTTTCAACCTGGACCACGGCACCGACCTGGCCACGTATCTGGACGACATGCCCGTCAACCAGCGCAGCCACGCGCACGGCCAGGGCTGGACCGACCTGAACTTCCTGATCCCCGAACTGACGGCGCGCCTCGACTACAAGAAGGGCCCGTACTCGGCCAGCGAAGGCGATTTCGCGTCCGCCGGCAGCGCTGCCATCACCTATGCGAACCGCCTCGCGCGCAACGTGGCCACCGCCAGCATCGGCCAGGACGGCTACGCGCGCACGGCGCTGGCGGCATCGAAGGAGATGGACGACGGCGTGCTGACGTATGCGCTGGAAGCCCTGCACAACGACGGCCCGTACGCGCACCCGGACGATTACCAGAAGCTGAACGGCGTGCTGCGCTACAGCCGCGGCTACGCGAACAACGGCTGGAGCGTGACGGCGATGGCGTACCGCGGCCGCTGGAATGCGACGGACCAGATTCCCGAACGCGCCGTGGCGACCGGCCAGCTGGGCCGCTTCGACGCGATCGACACCACCGACGGCGGCGCAGCGAAGCGCTTCAGCCTGTCCGGCGCATGGCGCCGCACGGGCCAGGATTCGGCGTCGAAGGTGAGCGCCTACGTCATCCGCAACCAGCTCGACCTGTGGTCCGACTTCACGTACTTCATGAACGACCCGGTCAACGGCGACCAGTTCGCGCAGCCGGACCGGCGCGTGACGAGCGGCATCAACGCCACGCACAGCTGGCACGTGCACCGCGGCGAGACGTCGACGTCGGACATCACCGTCGGCGTGGAGGCGCAGAACGACAACATCTTCAACGGCCTGTATCGCACGGCCGCGCGCAAGACCTTGTCCGTGACGCGCGCGGACCACATCGTCGAGACGAGCCTTGGCGCCTTCATCGAGAACGCGACGCGCTGGAACCCGTGGCTGCGCTCGACGGTGGGCGTGCGCGCGGACGATTATCGCTTCCGCGTGCGCACCGGCGGCATCGACGGCAGCGACTCGCTGGCCAGCCCGTCCGCCAACATCGTGTTCGGCCCATGGCGCCGGACCGAGTTCTACGTGAACTACGGCGCAGGCTTCCACAGCAACGATGCGCGCGGGACCCTCACGGCGCCCGGCCTCGTGCGCTCGCGCGGCATGGAGCTGGGCCTGCGCACCGAAGCCATCCCGGCGATGCAGACGGCCATCTCCCTGTACCGCCTGGACTTCGATTCCGAGCTGACCTACGTCGGCGACGAAGGGACGACCGAGGCCGGGCCGCCCAGCCGCCGCATCGGCATCGAGTTCTCGAATTACTACAAACCGTATAAATGGTTGTCGGTCGACTTCGATGCCGCCTACGCGCATGCGCGCTCGCGCGGCGTCGCGCCGGGGCAGGACCGCATCCCGGAAGCGATCGAGGGCGTCGCCCAGCTCGCGCTGACGGTGAGCCAGGTCGGCCCGTGGGAAGGCGCGCTGCGCCTGCGGTACTTCGGACCGCGTCCGCTCGTCGAAGACGACAGCGTGCGCTCGCGCGCCAGCACGACCCTGAACGGCCGCCTCGGCTACCGCGTGAGCCGCGACCTGCGGCTGGAACTGGAAGGGTTCAACCTGGCGAACCGGCGCGCGTCCGCGATCGACTACTACTATGCGTCGCAGCTGCGCGGCGACGCGGCGCCGCGCGAGGACGTGCATTTCCACCCGATCGAGGCGCGCTCGTTCCGGCTGACGCTCGTCAGGAACTGGTGACGGCCGGCACGGCCGCCTGCAAAAAGTGCTAGGCTACCGGGATGACAACACCGCAACCACCTTATACCGATCCGGCCCGTATCGCCGACGCGCTGCGCGGCGACGGCTATGCGCTGCTGCGTCCGGCCGACGTGGCGCAACTGGCCGGCTGTTCGCTCGCTGAGCTGGCGGCGCTGGCGCCGAGCTGGGACCGCCTGGAACTCGACAACTACCTGAAGGACGGCGGCCGCTATCGCCGGCGCCGGCATTCGTGTTTCGTCGACAGCGGCGAGACCCTCACGCAGAGCCCGCACCGCGCGCACTGGCAGCCGGTCGAGTACAACGCCCTGCACGGCGGCATGCACCGCCTGTTCGTGCCCATCGAGCCGTCCACCGTCGAGCAGCCGGCCTGGCCCAAGCTGCTGCGCGCGCTGGGCGCCGTGTGCTCGCAGGTGAAAGGCCGGCAGACCTGGTACGTCGAGGCGCACCAGTTCCGCATCGATACCGCCGACGGCATCGGCCGGCCCACGCCCGAAGGCGCGCACCGCGACGGCGTCGACTTCGTTGCCGTCATCCTGATCGGGCGCGCGAACATCAAGGGTGGCGAGACGCGCGTGTTCGAGGCGAACGGCCCGAAAGGCCAGCGCTTCACGATGACGGAACCGTGGACGCTGCTGCTGCTGGACGACGCGTCCGTCATCCACGAATCGACGCCGATCCAGCCCATCGGCGCCGACGGTCACCGCGACACGCTCGTGCTGACCTGGCGCGCCGGCGCCTTCCAGGGCGACGACGCCGAGACGACCGGCGCCTGAGACTGCCCTCCGCGCGGCCGTTTGCGCCGCGCGTCCCCGACTGAACAAAAGAAAGGCATGCGGCATCGCATGCGTCTACAAATGTTAGCGTCGGACAATTTCTGATAAAAAAAAAGCCCGCGACCTTGCGGTGCGGGCTGAATCCAGGTTTTCGGAGAAAAACTGGAGGAGACAGGTACAACTATAGTCCTAATTTTTGTGCACCGCAATACGGTAGAACTACTATATGTAGAGGGCGGCCTCTAGAGTAGAGACTTATGCACCAACGATACGGAATCCAGCACGTTTTTGCGGCATTGCGGGAAAGACCTGTTCCAGACGCTTGTCGCCTAACATTAAATGTTCTTCCGATATTTGCGCTAACACCGAACGAAAGTCGGTAAAGACCGGCAAATCGCGGCCCTCGTTCAGTTTCGCGTCGCCGACGCCTGCCCAGTCGCCATAAACCCTGCCGCCGCGCACCTTGCCGCCCATGACCCACATCGCATTGCCGTGGCCGTGGTCGGTGCCGCCGTTGCCGTTCTCGCGTGCCGTGCGGCCGAATTCCGACATCACGACGACCACCGTGTCGTCGAACAATGGACCAAGGCGCTCGGCCAGCACGGCCAGGCCCTGCCCCAGCGGTGCGAGACGGTTCGCGAGCTGGCCGGTCGCGGCGCCCTGGTTCGCGTGCGTGTCCCAGCCGCCCAGCGCGACGAACGCCAGCTGGATCTTCGGATCGTTGCGCATCAGGCCCGCCAGGCGGGCGGCATCGTCGGGGAAACCGTTCGGCAGCGGCGCGCCGCGGTCGGCCGCCAGCATCTCGCGACTCTCAAGGGCGTCCATGACTTCGCGGTGGGCCGCGCGCCCGTCCGCATACGCGCGCCCGAAGCGGGGGTGGTTCGCATACAGCTCGTCGAACGCGGCCTTGACGGCCGGCCGGTCGAGCAGGTCCGCGCGCGCGGCGGCGGCGACGTTCGGCAGGTTCACGGCCGCGGCCTGGCCGGACAGGATGCGCGGCAGCACGGGGCCGATGCCTAGCAGCCTGCTCGGCGACTGCGGGCCGGGCAGCGCGGCCACGAGACGGTTCATCCAGCCGTCCGGCGTGTTCTTCCGGCCCGGCGTCGCGGATTCCATGTAGTCCTGCGCGTCGAAGTGGGAACGCGTCGCGTCCGGCGAACCGCTGGCGTGCACGAACGCGAGCTTGCGCGCGGCCCACAGCGGCTGCAGGCTGGCCAGCGCGGGATGCAGGCCGAAGTAGCCGTCCAGGTCCAGCGCCCCGCCCTCCATGCCGGGTGCCGCGAGGCCGATCGTAGGCCGCAGGCGCAGATAGTTCTCGTCGCCGACGGGCGCCACGACGTTCAGGCCGTCGACGGCGCCGCGCAGCATCACGACGACGAGCTTCCTGTTCGTGGGGCCGGCGGCCGCTGCGCTCACGGCCCAGGCGCTGCGGCCGACAGGCAGCAGGAGGCCGGCGCCCACCGCGTTGAGAAAATGCCTGCGTCGCATGAGATCCTCCGATGGAATCAGCGCTGCATGAAATCGGGGCTGCCGAGCAGCATGGCGGCCCGCAGGTTGTCCGGGTTGCGCTGGACGATGCCCAGCGTGCGCGGCGCGATCGATCCGGCCAGCGTCGCCTGCAGCCGGGCCGGATCGAGGGGCGCCGCCGGCGCATCGGCCGGCACCGTCGCCAGCGGCAGCCTGCCGCCCGCCAGCGCGCTCGCGAAGGCGATGCGCCGCGTCAGCGCGTCCGGGTTCAGCCACGCGTCCTGCGTGTTCTTGTACCCGTCCGGCGTCTGGCAGCCGTACAACGGCATGCCCAACTGGTTCATCGTGTTCACGAGCGGCCCCACGTTCGCCACCTGCACACCGCTCGCCCGCACCGCCGACACCACGAACTGGTAAGGCGTCTTGAACTTCGCGCCGACGCTCCCCGCGTCCATGAATTCGCGGCTCGCGAACAGCGTCGCCAGCACGGCGCGGATATCGCCCTGCGACGCCTGCCACGTGGCCGCCATGCGGTCGACGAGGCTTGGTGGCGGCTCGTCGCTGACGAAGTACTGCGCCAGCTCGCGGCTCACGTGGTGCGCCGTGGCGGGGTGCATGGCCAGCACGTCCAGCGCAAACTCCCCTTCCTGCTGGCCGGCCGGCGCGATCGCGCGGCCCAGCCACGTCTTGGCGCCGGCATCGTGGCGGCCGGCGTCGAAGCGGAATGTCTCGCCCGTGCGCGCGAGACGCTTCTGGTCGAACGTCCACCCGGTCAGCATGCGCGCCAGCTCCGTCACGTCGCGCTGCGTGTAGCCGCCGTCCGCGCCCAGCGTGTGCAACTCCATCAGTTCGCGCGCATAGTTTTCGTTCAGGCCCCGCGCCTTGCCTTTCGCATCCGGGCGCGGCGCCGACGACACGACGTTATCGAGGTAGAACAGCATCGCCGGATGCTTCGCCGTCGCACCCAGCAGCGCACGGAAGGAACCCAGCGCGTACGGGCGGATCGCGTCGCGTTCGTAGCTCGTCACCAGCGCGCGGGCGATGCCCTTGCCGGCGAAGACGTTGAAATGGTTGTACCAGAAGTCGACCATGACCTCTTCCAGCTGGCGCGGGCTCTCGACGGCGCGCAGCAGCCGGGCTTCCGCGGCCTGGCGCGCCACGCGCATCTGGGTCTCGCGCCTGCGCTGTTTCGCACCCTCGTCATCCATGCGCACGTCGCGTCGCAGTTCCAGGAACTCGGCCAGCGATGCGCCCGCGCTGCGATTCACGGTGTCCAGTGCGGCCAGGCGTGCGTTCAGGTCGGCCGGCAGCGGGATCGTCTCCGGGTGCAGCTGCTGGTCGATCCAGCGCTGCACGCCCATCTGCGCCACGCGCTCGACGTCGCCGGGACGCGGTCCGTATGCGAGGCGGTTCAGCACGTGCAGCGCCTGTACTTCCGGAGCAGATGCGGCATCAGCGGCCGATGCGGCATTCGTCGCCATCAAGGCGGCGGCCAGCAGGGCAAGCGATGCGCGTCGGATCGTGTTGAGCTTCATGTCGACCGCCATTAAACCGCGAATGGATGAGCGGGAATATCGACGCGACGTTTCAGTGGTAAGGATTTGTAACGGAGCATGACAGCCGGGACCATACGGAACAGGCGTCCTCGAGTGTGCTTTGTTACACTGTCGCAGTTTGACTTCTGGTTTCGCCATGCTCTGGATCGTGCTGAAATACCTCATCACCGCCGCCGTCGTCGTCCTGGTGTCGGAAGCTGCCGCGCGCTCCGACCGCTTCGGCGGCCTGGTCGCGTCCCTGCCGCTCGTGACCGTGCTGACCCTGATCTGGCTGCACGTCGAGCGCCAGCCCGAGGAAAAGATCGCCAATCACGCGTGGTACACGCTGTGGTACGTGGTACCGACGCTCCCCATGTTCGCCGCCTTCCCCTGGCTGCTGGCCCGCTTCGGCTTCTGGCCCGCGCTGGGCGCCGGGGTCGCGATCACGGTGGCCAGCCTGCTCCTGTTCGCCCTTCTGCTGAAACGCTTCGGCATCCATCTACTTTGAACGCCATGACTCCCGCCCAACTCCGCCGCATGTCCCGGCCCGCCCTCGCCGTCTCCATCGCCGCCATCCTGGCCAGCACCGTGGGTGTCCTCGTCTCCAGCAATGCCGCCGACGACAAGAAGGCGGCGGCGCCGCGCCCCGCGCTGACCGTCACGACGGCGAAGCCGGAGCAATCACGCCTGCCGCTCAGCTTCGCCGCCAACGGCAACGTCGCCGCGTGGCAGGAAGCGGTGATCGGCAGCGAGTCGAACGGCCTGCGCTTGCAGGAGGTGAAGGTCAACGTGGGCGACGTCGTCAAGAAGGGCGAGGTGCTCGCCGTGTTCGATGCGGCGCCGGTCGAGGCGGACGTCGCGCAGGCGAAAGCCGCCGTCCAGGAAGCGGAGGCGAATGCGTCCGCCGCCCGCGCCGATGCGAAGCGGGCGCGCGCCCTGCAAAGCTCGGGCGCGCTCAGCGAACAGCAGATCACGCAATACATGACGACCGAGCGCACGGCCGCCGCGCGCGTCGCATCGGCGAAGGCGACGCTGGCCCAGCAACAGCTGCGCCTGAAGTACACGAAGGTCGTGGCGCCGGATGCCGGCGTGATTTCCGCGCGCAACGCCACCGTGGGCGCCGTCGCCGGCGTGGGCGCGGAGATGTTCCGCATGATCCGCCAGGGCCGCCTGGAATGGCGCGCCGAGGTGACGGCCGCCGAGCTCCCGCGCGTCAAGCCGGGCCAGAAGGCCGTCGTGCAGGCGGCCGGCGGCACGAAGGTGCAGGGCCGCGTACGCACCGTCGCGCCGACCGTCGATGCGCAGAGCCGCGTCGCCCTCGTCTACGTCGACCTGCCGCCGGCGCTGTCGGCCAATGCGCCGCTGAAGGCCGGCATGTTCGCCAGCGGCCAGTTCGCGCTGGGGGAATCTCCCGCGCTGACGGTGCCGCAGCAGGCCGTCGCCGTGCGCGACGGCTTCGCGTACGTATTCCGCCTGAATGCGGACGGCAGCGTGAGCCAGTTGAAAGTCACGACGGGCCGCCGCCTCGGCGACCGCGTCGAAGTGACGGGCGGCCTGCCCGCGGACGCGCTGGTCGTCACGAGCGGTGCCGGCTTCCTCAACGATGGCGACCTGGTACGTAACGTGCCGACGCTGGCGGCGCGTTGAGGGCACGGTCATGAATTTTTCCGCGCTCTCGATCCGCAACCCGATCCCGGCGATCATGCTGTTCGCCCTCCTCACGTTCGCCGGCGTGCTGGCGTTCAAGGCGAACAAGGTGCAGGACTTCCCGGACATCGAACTGCCCATCGTCACCGTCGTCGCGACGCTCGACGGCGCCGCGCCGGCGCAGCTGGAGACGGAGGTGGCGCGCAAGATCGAGGACTCGGTCGCGACACTGCAGGGCGTCAAGAACATCTATGCGCGCGTGCTGGACGGCGTGGCCACGATCACCGTCGAGTTCATCCTCGAGAAAGACCTGTCGGACGCCGTCAACGACGTGCGCGACGCCGTCTCGCGCGTGCGCGCCGACCTGCCCGCGGAGATGCGCGACCCGAGCGTGACCAAGACGACGACCGCGGGCCGCGTCGTGCTCACGTTCACGGCGCAGGCGGCCGACGCGCACGGCAAGCCGGCGCTCGACGCGCCCGACCTGAGCTGGTTCGTCGACAACACGGTGTCCAAGCGCCTGCTCAGCGTGCCGGGCGTCGGCGCGGTCAAGCGCGTGGGCGGCGTCTACCGCGAAGTGCGCGTGGAGCTCGACGATCAAAAGATGGCCGCGCTGCGCGTGTCGGCGCTGGACGTCTCGCGCCTGCTGCGCAACGTGCAGCGCGAGGAACCGGGCGGCCGCGGGGACGTCAGCGGCGCCGAGCAATCCGTGCGCACCCTGGCGACCGTGCAGACGGCGCAGGAACTGGCGCGCATGGAGATCCCGCTGCCGGACGGCCGCCATTTGCGCCTGGACGAGATCGCGACGGTGTCCGACACGGTCGCGGAACCGCGCGCCATCGCGGAGCAGGACGGCAAGCCGGTCGTCGCCTTCGAAATCTTCCGCACGCGCGGCGCCGGCGAGATGGACGTCGCGAACGGCGTGCGCAAGGCCGTCGCCGAGCTGCAGCAAAAGCACGGCAACGTCGTGCTGCGCGAAACGATCGACAACGCGGCGCCCGTCGAGGACAACTTCGACGCGTCGATGGAAATGCTGTACGAAGGCGCCGTGCTCGCGGTGCTCGTCGTGTGGTGGTTCCTGCGCGACTGGCGCGCGACCCTCGTCGCGGCGGCCGCGCTGCCGCTGTCCGTGATTCCCGCGTTCCTCGGCCAGTACCTGTTCGGCTACACGCTGAACATGGTCACGCTGCTGTCGCTGGCGCTCGTCGTCGGCGTGCTCGTGGACGATGCGATCGTCGAGATCGAGAACATCTCGCGTCACCTGCGCATGGGGAAAACGCCGATGCAGGCCGCGCTGGAAGCGGCCGACGAAATCGGCATGGCCGTGATCGCGACGACATTCTCGCTCGTCGCCGTGTTCCTGCCGACCGCGTTCATGAGCGGCATCCCCGGCAAATTCTTCAAGCAGTTCGGCTGGACGGCCGTGCTGGCGATCCTCGCGTCGCTGCTCGTCGCGCGCCTGCTGACGCCGATGATGGCCGCGTATCTCCTGAAACCAGTGCCGCACGCGGAGGAGCGCGACGGCGCGATCATGCGCCGCTACATGCGCACGATGCAGTGGTGCCTGCGCCACCGCGGCCTGACGATGATCGCGGCCGCGCTGTTCTTCGTCGGCTCGATCTCGCTCGTGCCGCTGCTGCCGACCGGCTTCGTGCCGCCCGCCGACCGCGCGCAAACGCAGATCAACGTCGAGCTGCCGCCCGGCTCCACGCTGGCGGAGACACGCGCCGTCGCGGAGCGCGTGCGCCAGGTCGCGATGGGCACGCCGAACGTCAAGGGCGTGTTCAGCTCCATCGGCGGCGGTTCCAGCGGCGACGCGTTCGCGCCCGGCGCGGCGGCCGAAGCGCGGCGTGCCGTGCTGACGGTGACCACCGTCGCGCGCGCGGACCGCAAGGAAAAACTGTCGGCCGTCGAATCGGCGCTGCGCGCACGCCTGGCCGACGTCCCCGGCGCCCGCTTCACGGTCGGCCCGCCCGACACGGGCGTCAAGATGCAGCTCGTGCTGCGCAGCGAGGATCCGGTCGCGCTGACGGCCGCCGCCCGCCGTGCCGAGCGCGAACTGCGCACGCTGCACGGCGTCGGCAACGTCAGTTCCAGCGCGTCGCTCGTGCGCCCGGAGATCATCGTGCGTCCCGATTTTGCGCGCGCCGCGGACCTGGGCGTGACGGCCGCCAGCATCGGCGAGACCGTGCGCGTGGCCACCGCCGGCGACTACGACCAGGTGCTGTCGAAGATGAACGTGTCGGAGCGCCAGGTACCCATCCGCGTGAAACTGCCGGACACGGTGCGCGCGGACCTCGACGCCATCGGCCGCCTGACGGTGCCCGGCAAGAACGGCCCCGTGCTGCTGGCGAACGTGGCGACCATCACGATGGAAAGCGGCCCGGCGCAGATCGACCGCCTGAACCGCAGCCGCAACGTGACGCTGGAAGTGGAGCTCAATGGCCGCTCGCTGGGCGAGGTGAACGCGGAAGCGCGCGCCCTGCCCGCGCTGAAGAACCTGCCGCCGAACGTGTCGATCGCGGAACTGGGCGACGCGCAGGAGATGCAGAACCTGTTCGCCAGCTTCGGCCTCGCGATGCTGATCGGCGTGCTGTGCATCTACGGCGTGCTGGTGCTGCTGTTCACGGACTTCCTGCAGCCGGTGACGATCCTCGCGGCGCTGCCGCTGTCGATCGGCGGCGCGTTCGTCGCGCTGCTGCTCACGCGGAACGCGCTGTCGATGCCGACGATGATCGGCCTGATCATGCTGATGGGGATCGTGACGAAGAACTCGATCCTGCTCGTCGACTACGCGATCCTCGCGCGCAAGGCCGGCATGAACCGCTTCGACGCGCTCGTCGACGCCTGCCACAAGCGGAGCCGCCCGATCGTCATGACGACGATCGCGATGGGCGCCGGCATGCTGCCGCTGGCGCTGGGCCTGTCGGGCGATCCGAGCTTCCGCTCGCCGATGGCGGTCGCGGTGATCGGCGGCCTGATCACGTCGACCTTGCTGAGCCTGCTGGTGGTGCCGGCCGTGTTCACGTATGTCGACGACATCGAGCACTGGTTCGGACGCCAGGCGAAGCGGCTGCGGCGGCATTCTCATCCGCCGGTGCCGAGCCGGGAAACCGTAGTGAAATGAACGCAGGCAAGGTGGCGCCGCAGGCGGCGCCATCGGTCTAGCCTTGCGCGATGACGATCCCAATCCTGCTGGGCAGTGCCCTGCTGCTGTGCACCGCCGCCCACGCCGCACCGTCGGCGTGGGGCTTCGAATACCGCGGCTTCTACGACTATCACGATCCCGGCGTGCTGCGCACCGACGTGGCCGTGACGGGCAGGATCGTCGGCGAGGACGCCGACGGGGACGGCGTCATCCATGAATCCGAGCTGGATTCGCTGTGGATGACCATGCGGCTGTGGTCCGGCGACTTCGCCAGATGCGGCGGCGGGACCGTCGACCATGATTGCCAGCTCGACGTCTTTGCTTTCCGCCCCGCCAGCGACGCCCTCGACATCACCGCGAGCTGGCGCGACAACGACGCGACGCAGCTGGAATATCACACGGAAGAGTTCGTGAGCGGCGACCGCTACGTGGCCAGGTCGAGTTACGGGCACGACTACCCGGTGGACGATTACTACTTGTTCGGCGCGGGGACGATGCTGACCATCACACCGGCGCCGCCCGTGCCGGAGCCGGGGGCGTGGATGATGCTGGGATGCGGACTATTGGCACTTGCGACCAAAAAAAGAAAAGTTAGCACTTGATCCGTCGTCCCCGCGCAGGCGGGATAGCGCCACTGGCGCTATCCCCCCAAGTTTTGCGACTACGGCAAGCGAAATTGGGTTCCCGCCTTCGCGGGAACGACGGTGAAATTAATAGTCGCGGTTGCGGCCACCCAGCAGCTTGGCCAGCACGAAGCCGGCGGCCGCGGCGATGGCGATGGCGGTGCCCGGTTTCTGGCGCACGTACTCGAAGCTGGCTTCCTTCCACTGGCCGTAGGCGTCGGTCAGCTGTTGCTGGCGCTGGCCCAGGTTCAGGGAGGCGCCGCTCAGCACGCCCTGCAGCTTGTCGACGCCGGCGTGGGCGCTGGATGCCAGACGGTCGACGACCGGCTGCACGCTGTTGACGGCCTTGTCGACCATCGGCTTCGCGGCGTCGGCAGCCTTGTCGATCGACTCGTGCAGGCCCTGTGCGCGCGCATTCACTTGCGCACCCAGGTCTTTCGAGTCGCCACCCACGCCCGAGCCGGTGGCGGCGCTCGCGCTCTGGCTGTTCTGGCTGCCGCTGCTGCTCGAACCCAGCGAGCTGCCGCCGATGCTCGAGTTCGTGCCGCTGGCGCTGGAGCCCGAGGCGCTCATCGACCCCATGGAACCCGGACCCGACGACGATGCGTTGCCGGCATTACTGGTGCCGCCCACGGCGCCGGTGCTGGACGCGGTGGCGCCGCCGGTGCTGCTGCCGGTTGTCGAGCTCTGCTGATCCTTGCCCTGGTTCTGCTGGCTGCTCTTGTTCAGGCTGCCCGAACCGGCCGTGCTGCCCATATTGCCCGAGCCGCTGGCGTTCGGCAGGTTGCTGTCCTTGCCCTGGTTGCCCAAACCCAGGTTGCTGCCTTTGGCTTCGCTCGACTTCTGATTATCCATGATGAATTCCTCTTGTAAGATTTTTGACCAATGCGGAGATAACCGATCTTCTTGACCGTGCATCCGTTCAAAAGTTCGACCGATAGGCGGTCCTTCACGTCGCGCCCAAGCGCGATGTCGGAGCGACACCGACGCAATGCGGTGTCTCAATAAAAAAAATATAACTTTTAGTCGATCCGGACTGTGCGCTGCATAACAAAGCGCAGGACGGAAGCGAGCGCGACGCTCAGGGCGCGGACGCGCGGGCGTTCGCGACCAGGTCGCGCGCACCGGCAAAGACTTGCGGATAGTCACCGGCGCATTGCGCGCGCTCGGCGGCGATGCGCTGGCGGTTGGCGGCCAAGGTGTCCGCGCCGAGGCGGAAGCCGAACGCCGTTTCACCGCCGAGGACGCGCTGCAGGATGCGCTCGCCCAGGGTCGACTTGAAATGGCCGGCTTCCCAGTACCAGCGCGTCGCCGTGCGCGTGTCGCCGGGGGCCGGGATGCGTTCGCAGCGCATGCCGCCATAGCCGCTGAAGTCCCACACGTCGATGCGGGCATTCGGATAGCGGGTGCGCACGGCGTCCGCCTCGCGCACCAGCAACTGCCTCCAGTCGTCCATCGTGGATTGCAGGCCCGCTTCTTCGAACATGGCCATCAGCTGCGCGTGGTACGGGTAGATCACCAGGTGCACCTCGGTGCGGTCGCGCGCCATCGTGTCCAGCAGCGTGCGCAGGCGATCGATGCTTTCCGAACGGTTCGTGCCGGCAACGAACAGGTTGTGCGGCTTGCGCACGAGGTTCTTCGCGTTGTCCCCGGCCTTTTGCTGGAAGATCGCGTAATAACCTTCCTGGCGCGCGAACTGGTTGTAGTTGCGCAGCGGCGTCTGGCCGCGCCCCGTCATGGTTTCCGGATCCGCCGCCTTCTGCAGGCGCACGGTGCGCAGCGCGTCGGACACGGACTTGATCGAGAACAGCGTATCAAACCGCCATTGCCACGGCGACGGTCCGCTGGACGCAGGCGGCGCCGGGGTTTCTTCCGGCTTGACGAGGAAGTCCAGGAACTCGACGCCGATCACGGCCATCGCGGCCGGCGCGGCGCTCCCGCGCAGTCGCGCATACATGCGCTCGGAGACGGTCAGGCTCGTGCCCGCCAGCCCCATGTTGTAGGCCGTGCGGCCATGCGCGCTCACCTGCGGGCTGTCCGGATCGAGGCCGACTTCGACGCGCGAATTCCCCAGCAGGATCAGGTCGGGCCGCACGGCCGCGGCCTGGGCCAGCTTGATCTGCTCGCGGTACTGTTCCGGCAGCGGCTTCACGTGGTTCAGTTTCGGACTGTCGACGAACCCGTACAGGTGGTACGGGTCGATGACGGCCACGAAGCCCGTGACCAGCAGCACGCCGGCGCCGACGACCGCGCCGCACCACGCGGTAAAGCGCCGATAGGACGCCTGGGGTTGTACCGCGGCGGCCGCCGGCGCGGCCGCGCCGGCCATCACCCCGGTGTCGTCGTCATAGCGTTGGATCTGTTCCATGGGCGCCCCGCATCAGAACTGGAAATACAGGAATTCGGCAGGGCGGCTGAGCGATAGCAGGCTGCCGAGCAGGATCGCCCCGATGTAGAAGCTCCAGCGCCGCGACGGCTGCCAGATCTGCCAGCGGGCGGCCAGCCGCGGCCCGGCCATCGTGCCGAGCGCCGCTTCGTAGCGGCCCATGATCTGCTGGGTATTGGGGAGGCAGAACGCGATGAAGCCGCCGATGACGACCCATTGCCACGTCTCGATGAAGCGCGACCCGCCGCCCAGGTAGAACGTCACGCCCCATTGCTCGAGCAGCGGCTTCAGCGGTCCGAGCTGCTGGCCGATCGACGCCGGCAGGCCGATGCCGTCCAGGCCGGCCATGCCGTGCAGGATCGTCATCGCCTTGTCGAAGCTGGTGGCGCGGAAGAACACCCACGCCACGCACACGGCCGCGAACGTCAGCGCCCAGCTGAACACGGCCCAGGCGCGGCCGCGCGGCAAGCGCAGCCTGTCCGCCACCGCGTTCCAGCCGTGGTTGATGACGAGGTAGATCCCGTGCAGCGCGCCCCAGATGACGAAGTTCATGCCGGCGCCATGCCACAGGCCGCCCAGCAGCATCGTCGCCAGCAGGTTGACGTAGCGGCGCACGGGCCCCTTGCGGTTGCCGCCCAGCGGCACGTACAGGTAGTCGCGCAGGAAGCGCGACAGGGTCATGTGCCAGCGGCGCCAGAAATCGACGATATTGGCGGCTTTATAGGGCGAATCGAAGTTCAGCGGCAGGCGGATGCCGAACATCAGCGAGATGCCGATCGCCATGTCGGAGTAGCCGGAAAAGTCGAAGTACAGCTGGAACGCATACGCCAGCACGCCGCCCCACGCGTTCGCGAGCGAGAAGATGTCCGCCATGTCGAACAGGAAGTTGGCATGCGGCGCCAGGTTGTCCGCGATGAGGACTTTCTTGGCGAGCCCGATCGCGAAAATGCTGAGGCCGACCGCGACATTCTGGAACGAAAAGCGGTAGCTGGCGGGCTTGTCGAACTGCGGCATCATCTCCGCGTGATGCAGCACGGGGCCCGCGATCAGGTGCGGGAAATAGGTGATGAACAGCACGTAGTGCAGGAAGCGCGCTTCCTTGACCTTGCCCTGGTAGGTGTCGACGAGGTAGGCGATCTGTGTGAACGTGAAGAAGGAAATACCGATCGGCAGCACGACGTGCAGCAGCGGGATGTCGGCGTGGGCCAGCCAGTTCGCGCCCGAGATGAAAAAGTCGGCGTATTTGTAATAGGCGAGCAGGCCCAGGTCGGTGGCCACGGCCGCCGTCAGCCACCGCTTGCGCGCGGGACCGGCCGCATGCCCGATGCGCTGCCCCATCCAGTAGTTGAAGACGATGGAGCCCAGCAGCAGCGGAATGTAGTAATAGCTCCACCAGCCATAGAACGTCAGCGACGCGAGCGCCAGCCAACCGGCAGCCTGGACGTGGCTCCGGCGTGCCAGCAGAAAGTAGCCGATGGCGGTGACGGGCAGGAACAGGAACAGGAAGGTGAAGGAATTGAAGAGCATGGCAACCGGTCAGGGCTGGGTTACCGCACGGAGAGCGGATGCCGGTCCATGCGCGTTACCACAGGAAAACCGCTGTAGTAACAATGGCAAAATTTACCAAAGAAGACGCACCAAATACTTAACAATCCTGCAAATATAACATCATTTCTTGCGCCGACCATTTGTTTTGGACGCAATTTTCAGCATGACGACAACAAGAAGAGGCGCGAACCGGCCGAGAGGAGGATGCAGGGAAGAATTTATGACTAGAACCAAAAGCAAAAAGGGCCACCCGCTTGGGTGGCCCTTCTCACTGTGTTGGTGCCGCTGACCGGAATCGAACTGGTGACCTTCGCATTACGAATGCGCTGCTCTACCGACTGAGCTACAGCGGCTAAACCGGAACAACCGTTTAACCTGTGTCCGTGCTACCTGCCATCAGACTGCTGGCGACCCGAGGTCTCGCGTGCTTCGCTCATCAGATGAGCTGCAGCGCGAAGGAGCCCGCATTCTAACAACAACTTCCCAAACTTGCTAGTCCGACTCGGCAATTTTATGCGGGCACGCTGAAAATTATTCCTGGTGGTAGCTCGTCACGCGTTCCACCTCGCTCTTCGAGCCCAGGAACACGGGCACGCGCTGGTGCAGTTTCTGCGGCGCGATGTCGAGGATGCGCTGCTTGCCGTCCGTCGCGGCGCCGCCTGCCTGCTCGACGATGAAGGCCATCGGGTTCGCTTCGTACATCAGGCGCAGCTTGCCCGGCTGCGACGGGTCGCGCTGGTCGGCCGGGTACATGAAGATGCCGCCGCGGTTCAGGATGCGGTGCACGTCGGCCACCATCGAGGCGATCCAGCGCATGTTGAAATCCTTGCCGCGCGGACCGGTTTTGCCGGCCAACATTTCATCGACATAGCGCGTGACCGGCGGATACCAGTGACGCTGGTTCGACATGTTGATGGCGAATTCCTTCGTCTCTTCCGGGATCTGCAGGTCCTTCTGCGTGAGCACCCACGAACCCATCTCGCGGTCCAGGGTGAAGCAGTTGACGCCCGCGCCCGTGGTCAGCACCAGCATCGTCTGCGGGCCGTACACGGCATAGCCGGCCGCGACCTGCTGGCTGCCGGCCTGCATGAAGTCGGCTTCGGTCGGGGCCGTCATGCCTTCCGGCGCCTTCAGCACGGAGAAGATGGTGCCGATGGACACGTTGACGTCGATGTTCGACGAGCCGTCCAGCGGATCGAACAGCAGCATGTATTCGCCCATCGGGTAGCGGTTCGGGATCGGGTGGATCGATTCCATTTCTTCCGATGCCATCGCCGCCAGGTGGCCGCCCCATTCATTGGCTTCGAGCAGGATCTCGTTGGAGATCACGTCGAGCTTCTTCTGCACCTCGCCCTGGATGTTTTCCGTGTTCGCGCTGCCGAGGATGTCGCCGAGCGCGCCCTTGCCGACCGAGTGGGAAATGGTCTTGCAGGCGCGCGCCACCACCTCGATCAGGAGGCGCAGCGATGCCGGGATATTGTTGTGGAGACGCTGTTCCTCGACGAGGTATTGCGTCAGGCTGACACGTTTCATGGACTTCCTTTGGTTATGTAAATGAATTCTTAGTTGGCGAGGGCCTTGCTGACCACTTCGCGCACGTCGTTCGACAGCTTCGTCTGCCCCGCGACCTGCTGCAGCGCCCGCTTCATGTGGGCCTGCAGGTCCGGCGTGTAGCGGCGCCAGCGGTCCATCGCGCGGGCCAGGCGGCTGGCGACCTGCGGGTTCAGCGCGTCCAGCGCGATCACCTGCTCGGCCCAGAAGCCGTAGCCGCTGCCGTCCGGCGCGTGGAAGCCCACCGCATTGCCGGCACAGAAGGTAGACACCAGGCTGCGCGCACGGTTCGGGTTCCTCAGCGTGAAGGCCTTGTGCGTCATCAATTCGCGTACGCGAGCGACGTCCGTGGTCGGGGCTGCGGCCTGCATCGCGAACCATTTGTCCACGACCAGCGCTTCACCCTGGAACTCGTCGTAGAAGCGTTGCAGCGCATCGGCCGCCGCGGGCGCGCGCGCATGCACGAGGGCCGACAGGGCCGCCACGCGGTCCGTCATGTTCGTGGCGCCGTCGAACTGTTTTTGCGCGAGGGCCAGGCTGGCCTCGTCCGGCGCGGCATTCAGATAGGCCAGCGCGAGGTTTTTCAGGGCGCGCTTGCCGATCGATTCCGCGTCCGGGCTGTACTCGCCCGGCGTCTGGTTGGCGTCGTACTGGGCCAGCAGCTCGGTGCGCAGGCGCGCGCCGATGTCGGCGCGGACGAACTGGCGCGCC